>Ga0209501_10001825_pt1 | contig 23004 bp, 12 predicted proteins | sample ArcticOcean_MG_C_4_FD_187434 | JGI IMG/M metagenome (GOLD analysis project Ga0209501, IMG submission 187434) | Marine microbial communities from western Arctic Ocean - ArcticOcean_MG_CB4_134 (SPAdes) (version 2) | ecosystem: Environmental > Aquatic > Marine > Oceanic | place: Arctic Ocean...
GTCACCCTTGATTATCTGCGGCCTTCAACGGCTCATCAATGCTCCGATTGAGTCTGTTGCTTCACTTTTTAGCACCCTTTCTCGCTTTGCCTTTCAATTGACCTTTCTTTGCCTTAGCCGCCTCTCTCTTCGCAGCCAAACGGCCATTTGACCAAGCCATGTATCTTTTCTGCAAGGCTGGTGAACTCATGTAAATCAGCCCTAATACTACTCCTGGAACTGCGATAATTACGAGCATTGGTGCGAGGGCTGCTACCAAGTTTTCTGAAATTGAATTTTGAGGAGGATAATAATACACCACTCGTCCGTAAGAAGTCACAGCATATCCTTCTTCAGAATTGATTGACCACCCACCCACGAGTGTTTCACCGCTTAGTGCTACATCATCTCCTGTTGCATCTGAATTATCCAACCAGGGATAGGCCAAGCCCATCTCGTCAGTGCCCCCTTTTATATCCCAGTCAACCCAGCCAAAAGGTGCTGTTTGGAATAGTAAGTGGTCCTTGTCACGGACATGTATTCCAGTGAACTCTCCAGAAATTTCTACATTCTTCACTGACACAAATGAACTTGCGGGATTATTCAAATCTAGTTCAACAATGCCGACAGAATGCCCTTGACCAACTCCAAAACACCTATCTCTCTCAGCATGAGGACATTCTACTGAGAACCATCTCGTTCCTTCACTGCCTGGAAGCCAGTGAAGTTCATGCTGTTGGTCAATAACTGCCATACCATTTGATTCAGTTGCTACTAGACACATTGCATGCATCTTGTGAAGACAACTGATGTCTAGAATTGGTGAACTCTTACTATTATTCAGTGGGAAATATTCGGTATTACCGTTGCCATCCTCACGGAATCTAGTAATGACACCACTAGTGGCTCCAATGTAAGCCCAGTTACCTGATGAATCCCAAGTTACAGAATTCAGGTTTTGAGCCATCAAATTTCCGGCTGAGCCAAGTACATGAGTTACTGAATGGTCATCTCTTGTATAACGCAAGAGTGTGCCATTATCTCCAGCGATTAAGGCGGTGAGGCCTTGAGGATGCCAATCAACATCATTTAGGTCATCTTGATCATTAGCATGCAATTGAACCTGAGTGAATGGTCTTCCTGCGTCAATAAAATGAGCATAACCGAGTATACCAACCAAAAGTACGTTGTCACCTGATGGTGAAACTGCTAGGGCATCAATACCCATATCCGATTCACCAATGAAAAGTTCTGTCGATACCGCGACAACCGATTTACTCTCTTGAGCCATTGCGGTTGGGATTAGTAGAAGGAGCAAAACTAGGGCTGAGGTGACCCGGCGCATGAACAAGCCCACCGGCACCGGTGATTTATCCTTCACGGATGATTATGAGGGGGGTTAGAGAGAGTAAGTTTGAACCACATGAGCCTCTCGGCCACGTTCATGGAGACCTTTGAGGTTAAGCGCGGGATGGCTAAGAGTGTATTAGGAGACGGGGGGCTGGAGGCTCTTGCAGGCAAATATTTTGACGATGTAGAAACCTCTAGTGACGACGGTTTTGAAGGAAGATTTGGAATCTTGTTGAAAGTAGCAGCTCATTACAATGCTAAGGGCCAGTTAGTAACTGATGTTGAACAGATGAAAGGTGGTGACCTAGAAGAATTCCTTTCGGCTGATGGTGGCCGAGAAAAAGCAATGGATTCTCGCCGACGCTGGTCAGAATTCCTTGATTCTGCAACTGGATATTCACCAAAACAGCGAGGAGACAAAGCCAAAGAATCAGCGAAGAAAGCATCCAAGGCAAAATCTTCGGTCTCACAAGCACGTCATTTCATGAAACTATCAGATGTGAGCGAAGAAAAGTCGGCTTTGGCTGAAGAATTAATCACTGAAATTCAGGCATGCCTAGACAGAGGAGATTTCACCCGTGCCGCAAGCCGTGGCGAAAAACTAGGAAAATTATTCTGAATATGAAAAATTATTCTGATGGTGAAAAATTAAACTGATGGTGAAAATGATGGAAGACGAAGACCTCTCTCCGCTTTCAGCAGAGCACAAAGAGAAAGTCTTGTCCATGTTCACCGATGCTGATGAGGTGGTGGGGGTAAAGCACCTCGTTGACTGCCTAAGTAATTCCACTTCACATGCAGGAGATGGCATCATCAGGGCCTATGTCGGCTTTGAACCATCAGGAAAAGCCCATATCGGCTGGAAAATAATTTCACAAACCCTCAGACGCTTACTCGATGCTGATGTAAACGTACTAGTCTTCTTAGCCGATTGGCACGCGTGGGTCAATGACAAATTTGGCGGCGACATGGACAAAATCCAGACTACCGGTCGCTACATGGAAGAGGTGTTTAGAGCCCTACTCGGACACCCAGAAGAAGGCGATGGGCCAGGTCAACTGCGGTTTGTCTACGCTAGTGAACTAATGGACTCTGGAGATTATTGGGCACGGGTTTTGAAGTGTTCAAAGAATATGAGTTTAGACAGGGTGCGTCGCACTTTCAGCATAATGGGAAGAGCCGAGGATTCTTCGGATGGTGACCTGTCAAAATTCTTCTATCCAGCAATGCAAGCAGCAGACATATTTGAGTTACAGATTGACATTGCCATAGGGGGTATGGACCAACGCAAAGCACACATGTACATGCGACAGGTTGGCGACCGCCACAATTGGCTCAAAGCAACCTGCGTTCACACACCAATTCTGTCAGGACTCAAAGCATCTGGAGCCCGAATGGAGTCTTTTGACCACAAGATGAGTAAATCCGACCCATCCGGAGCCATCTTGCTACATGATGATGCCAAGAAAATGCGCAAGAAGATGCGCAAGGCATACCTTGACCCACAAGACGAGAATTCACCTGTTTACGAGTTAGTGGAACACATTGTTCTGCCTGAGTTAGGAAGCTTGACCGTCACGCCAAAACCGGAATACGGCGAGCCTAGCACGTGGGACAACCTAGACTCACTAAGGGCCGCCCTAGCAAGCGGAGAAGTTCACCCCCTAGACCTCAAATTCGGGGTCGCTGACGCTGTTGCAGAGACTTTAGCGTCTCTTACAGCCCATTTCGATAATAAACCAGAACTTCTTGATGAAATCAATGAGATTACAGGAAATTGAATTTTCAACTCCTGGGATTTTGAATTGACTGCCAATTCTGCCATGCTGCATATTCCTGACAGGAGAGGGTTCTAATGCAATGTGCCGGCGGAAATGGATTAGTGGTTAGCATGGTAAATGTCGGAATCGATGATATCGCAATCCATTTCCCAAAAATTTACTTTGATATGAAGGACTTTGCAGAATTGAGAGGTGCAGACTATGGTAAACTCAATCGAGGATTAGGCCTCTCAGCAATGTCTGTTCCAGACATTCACGAAGATACGGCAACTATGGGTGCAAATGCTGTCACCCGACTAATAGACCGTAACGGCTTGGACCCAAATGACATTGGAAGAATGTATCTAGGTACAGAATCTGCTTTAGATGGTGCAAAACCGACTGCAACATACATCTTGGATATGCTAACCCAACGATATTCAAAACAATATGGTGAAGATTGCTTCCGTAACTGCGATGTTGTTGACATGACATTCGCTTGCATCGGCGCGGTGGATGCTCTTCACAACACACTTGATTGGGTTGCCCGAGGTGGCTCAGAGGAAGGAAGAGTAGGTGTAGTGGTCTTCTCAGACAATGCAAAGTATGACCTTGAATCTAGTGGAGAGTATACACAAGGAGCCGGTGGTGGTGCTATTCTTGTGCGTCACAATCCTCGCCTCATAACTATCCCAGATACATGGGGGATTTCAACAACTCCTGTCCACGACTTCTTCAAGCCTCGCCGTGAAGTATCTCTCACCTCAATTATTACCCATGTAGTCCAACTTGCACGTGAAACGGGCGAGACACTCAAAGATGGAGTAGCCGAGAGGATGATTAAACATCTACCAGAATCTACCGTTCGCCGACTCGGTATATTTTCCCACGGCGAAGAGAAAGTGCAGGTTCACCGTGATGAACCTGTTTTTGATGGACAATTTTCCAACCGATGTTACCAAGAAGCTGTGAAAACCGCTTTCTTAGACTTCCAGCGCAAAGCCGTGAAGAGTGGCCGCTATAATGCTGAAACTGATGACATTCTTACAGAGCAATGGATTCGGATTATAATGCATCTACCTTATGCTTTCCAAGCAAAGAGAATGTTCCCCGATGTGTTCCGCCACGACCGTAGAAATGAACCAATGTGGCAGGATGTCATTGCTGAGATTGGTGAAGAACCAGACCGAGCAGAGTTTGAAGACACCCCAGAAGGAGAGAACGAGTGGGATAAGGCACAAGATTTGTACCGCAGAGCAATTGCAAAGACTACCCTATACCAAGAATTCCAAAATATTAGAATTGAGAAGGCTCAACGCGCTTCAAGCCTAATTGGAAATCAATACACCGGTTCTATTTTCCTAGCCATAATGTCAACCTTTGAGTCTGATTATGAGGATAATGAAAATATTGAGAATAATTATTTTGGATTGTGTGGGTATGGTTCAGGAGCAAAAGCAAAGGTGTTTGAAGGAAAAGTTTCACCAAAATGGCGAGAGGTTGTATCCCGCTGGAACATGTTTGAGAGAATGGCCGGCCGAATCGCCATTGACAAATCAACTTACGAAGAACTACACAAAGGGGTTCGGGAAATTTCAGTTGTTGAGCCCAAAGGCGAGTTTGCGCTTGTTGAAATTCAATCCGAAGGCGCCTATGAAGGTGCCAGAACATATCGTTGGGTCGCTTAATCGAGTTAATTAATCCCAACAAACCCAATCTTACTAATTGGAATCAGAGTTCCTCATCGTAAAGGTTGTCTACATAATCCATATATTCATCTGGAGTAAGAAGATCTTCTTCATCCAACTCATCAGGCCGAATATTCATCAACCAACCGTCAATATACGGGTCTTCATTAACTAATTCAGGGCTATCCTCAACTTCGCCATTCAATTCTACAACATGGCAAGCAACTGGAGCATATATCACATGTCTGCCATTTGATGTTCTTAGAGTTGCTAGGGTTTCCTCCTCCAAAACTTCGTGACCACTAGCACCAGCATCTCTAGCACCAGTTCCTATCTGATCTGACTCGCCATCATCATTAAACTCGTCATACTCATCAACATTTGACTGTTGAGCAAGAACTACTCTAATCATATCCCCAAGTTCTGCCTGGAGAAAATCGGTAATACCAATTTTGAATAAATCACCTGTTTCTTCGTCAGATTCTAACTTTTGATACCAAAGGTGGCCCTTGGAATATTTTCTGTCATCTAAAATCTTGAATTCAATATAATCGTCCTCTTCTGTCATTGATGTTCCTCCTTTTGCCGCGCCGACTTTCGCCTCATATTTAACGATTTTAGTTACAATGCCGAAATTATGGCATCAACCCCCTAATAGCGACCCGTTATGAATAAGGTGGGGCTGGCCTAAGCGCGGGTGACACAGGTGGACTTCAGAGAAACTGACGAACAAAGCATGATTCGAGCCATGGTTAGAGATTTTGCCGAATCAGTGCTCCCACCAACCATTGATATTAGAGACAAAGAACAGATTCCTCCTACTGAAGAATGGCAGACATTTTGTCAAGAAACGGGGCTACAAGGAATTACTATTGCAGAGGAATACGGAGGTATGCCGGTAGATGATATTAGTGAAGCGATTATCATTGAAGAATTAGCTCGCGTTGATGCCTCCTTCTCAGTATTTTATTGCGTCCATGTTGGCCTTTGTTCCAAGACCATTTCACTGCATGGGACTGATGAACAGAAGCAGAAATATTTGACTCAACTTGCGACTAATAAGGTGGGCGCATATTCACTATCTGAAGCCGGAGCAGGCACTGATGCAGGCGCCCTTTCATGCAAAGCAGAGTTGTCATCAGACGGCTCTCATTACGTTTTGAACGGAATGAAAATGTGGGTCACAAATGGTGCATCAGCAGACATTTATGTTCTTTTTGCAAAGGTAGTTGAGCATCCAGAATATGGTGTTAAGAAGCATGGCGGAACCACTGCTTTTATTGTTGAAAAAACTTTTGATGGCTTTAGCGTTGGTAAGAAGGAAGACAAACTAGGAATCCGCAGTAGTGACACATGTAGCCTCGTGCTTGAAGATTGTAAAATACCTGTAGAAAATGTACTCGGAGAGGTTGGAAAGGGCTTCTCAATTGCCATGAACGCTTTAGATAATTCACGAATTGGTATCGCCGCACAAGCACTAGGAATATCTCAAGGAGCGTTTGAGGCATCCCTGAAATATGCTCACGAAAGAGAGACTTTTGGAAAGCCGCTGGCAGCCCACCAGATGATCACCTCATACCTCGCAGATATGGCTACACGCATTGATGCTTCACGTCTCCTAGTATACCGTGCCGCACGTGCAAAACAGTTGCACTACGAAGAAGGTGCGCCGCGCCACACCAATGAAGCAAGCATGGCAAAACTATTCGCGGGAGATACCGCAATGTGGGTGTCTGAAAGGGCTGTACAAATTCACGGCGGATACGGATATGTCACCGAGTTCCCCGTAGAGAGATTCTTCCGAGACGCAAAAATCACTCAGATTTATGAAGGAACTCAAGAAGTTCAGAGATTAGTAATTGCTCGAAATCTAAAATGAATAAATTTAGGTTCATAATATTCTAACATTAGAATTTTCCCGATTATGGCCACCGCAACTGTGGCCAATCAAGTGGCTCGCTTTCCTGCCAATCAATGTCGTTTAGCATCGATTGCAGTTCATCTTTAGACGATACGTCATGTTCAACTTGTAAGCGGTGAAGATATTCCTTCAGTCGCCCAAGCCTAATCCCTGGCGGCAAGCCAGTATTTTCTGCAATCCAGTGGCCATCGGCCAAGGCAACATCATTAGCCTTATTTTCTTCAAGTTGGTCAAGTGCAGTTCGAACATTTTCAACACCTTCAGTATCAATTGCAGACTCACAGGCTAGTTGAGTATCAAGCCCTTCACCAAGAACAGCACGGTAAAGACGAAGTTGTGAAACATCATTTTTATTCGGTAAATTACCCATGAATCTTCTCAATTCACTGACCCGCTTTATTGTCGCTTTAGGCATGGTCAAATCTCTGAATAGGCTGGCTGGGTTATCAACCCGAAACATGATGGCCAATCGGGATTCAATCCCCGAATTATCTGAATTCAACTGTAGAGAAGATTGGCCATTCAAATCAAATGAATGGCCATTGAAAATGATATTAAGAACGGCATCAGATTCCATCCTTGCCAATACATCTGCCGCGTGCACACCTGACAAAACCCGCCGTAATTCCTGCCAAATTCGCTCTACGCTGACATTTTCCAACATTCCGCGGCACTCAATAAGTGCCGCTGAAAGCAGTTCATCCGGCTGCCATAATCCCCCAACACCTTGGTCCATGAATCGATAAGCACGCAGTACGCGAAGGCCATCTTCCTCCAACCGAAGTGAGGCATCCCCTACCGCCCTAAGTACCCCATTTTGTAGGTCCTCAAGCCCATTATACGGGTCATACAACTCTTTTCTAGCCAAGTCAATAGCCATGGCATTGATAGTTAAATCACGTCTTTCTAAATCAACTGCAAGTGATGTGCCAAAGTCAACAGATTCCGGTCTCCTCCCATCAAGATATTCTTGGTCGCACCTCAGAGTTGTCACCTCAAATAAATCAGACCCAGCATTAAGACGGACTGTAACCGTACCGTATTCTACACCGGTCTTGATTGAGTTAGGAAAGTACTCCAATATCTGAATTGGTTCAATATCGGTTGCCAAATCATAATCGTTAGGTTTTACATCGCTCAAACCTTGGCGAATACTTCCTCCCACAACCCATATCCCAGCACCATTTTCAGCAAAAATTTCGACGATTTTTAGAAGGTCTTCCGGTAGAGATTCAACCCAAGACTCCAACTGCATAGGCAAGCCTCTACCACTGAGGTCTGCAAGCGCCCCTTTGGGCAACGACTTGACTCTCGCGAATGGCTCCACAAAGTGGCCGGGGGCGGCAATTGCTTTCAAGGGGAATGGCGAGTCGAGGCTATGAAGGTGGAACTAGTTGCTATTGAGTGGCTAAGAGCCCACGAAGAGACTCGCCCAAAAAAGGTTAAAGAATTGGCCAGAATTACGAAAAAATGGGGTTGTTACACCAAACCTTTGCTAGTTGATAGAGAGAGTGGCGCTATACTTGATGGACACCACCGCCATGCTGTTGGCAACATTCTAAATCTAGTTCGATTACCCGTGGTTCTTTTTGATTATATGGAAGATGATTCCATCACCGTGGAACCTTGGCCGAATTGCGGTCTTGAAACTCTATCGAAACAAGATATCATTGACATGTCTATTTCTGACGAATTATACCCTGCAAAAACTAGCCGTCATACTGCAAGTTGGAATAGCCCACCGATCGCAGAATCTCTGGAACGTTTAGCCAAATTGAATGATTGAAAACAGCCTAAACATGGCCAAATTATCTGTTCAAGATAATATATCTCATGGGACTAAATCTTCGTGGTGGCCAAATCCAAAGTCTTCAAATGTCGCATCCGGAGCACCTGGGTGTTGCATCTTTGTCTCTAGTAATGCCATCATGGTGGGCCATAATGGCGTCAACCATTCTGATGCATTTGCCAACAAGTCAAACAGTGGGTGCTCAGACAATTCTTCGGTTTGTTCATCAAAGTGAATGAATATATCATTCGCATCTTCATCACCAACATCCCATAAATCGTCTTCAACATTAGCAACTAATGCAACAGGTGGTAAATTCTCGGGCAGTTGTCGTAAATCAGCCGCCAATGCTCGCAGGCATTCTGCCTCATCATTGTCAAAAACACCCAACTCGGTTCCGATTTCCAAAGCATCCTCAAACAGGCCTGCAAGTTCTCTAGAATCTGTAGATTCAGCCTCAGTTTCACATATATCCACTGGTCCGAAAAGTACGCCTCCTAAGTCTGTATCAAACAAATCACCTTGCTTCTCTCTCTTGATTAGTCTTTGAGCAATTCTCCCTCCAAGGGGGGCGATTACAAATCCTCCATCAGCAACTCTTTCCTCAACCCATGTTGGTAATTCTGTGAGAGAACCTGTCACTAATACACGGTTCAACGGAGAAGGTAGGTTAGGGGGAGTGTGGTTAATTTCCCTCATTTTACGAGTATGGAAAGTGGTGTCACTATCAAAATCTCTGAGATGATTTCGCACATGTTCAATTACCTGCCTATTTGGGTCTACAACAGTAACCCCACCATCAGGCCCTACAATATGGCCAATTAGCGCAGCCAAGTACCCACCTTTGGCACCTAAAAGCAGAACTTCATCGCCTTCATCTAATTCCAAGTGATGTAAAAGTGTGCATATCATATGTGGTGCTGAAATTGTTTTGATTCCACCTTCATCAGTTTCAGTAAAAACTAGTGGCCTATCGTGGTAGAATGGAGTTGGGTCATAATCGCTAAAGGATTCAATATCAACTGAAAGCATTGCATCACGAATCGCCGGAGACATTGGTACATCAGCGGCTTCAAGCCGCGCCAACAAGTCTGATATCTCACTCACGAACTAAGCCACTACAGTCCTTACACAAAAGGCTACGGGGTCGCGTGGTTCATAATGGGGTGGTTCTTCGGCCTATTAGTCGGGCTCGTGGTCTAGCGGTTATGACGTCGCCTTTACAAGGCGAATATCGGCGGTTCAAATCCGCCCGGGCCCATAATAAAATTAACTAAGATGGATTAATTTTCAACTTTTTCGAAATTAATTTTATCAAGACCTAAATATTGTATCACCAGCAATAGTCTGAAATAATATTTCAAAAATGACGAATTAACTCATTATTTGAAGATTTCATCATTTTTGTCCGCCAATATAGTCAAAAGGCTCCGCTCCGGCGCCTAAAACATGGCACAAGACGCCTCGGTGCTAGCAGGTTTACTAGCCCGCCGTATCAAGCGGGCAGAAATGTTCATCGCCACGGCTGAATCATGTACGGGAGGCATGATTGCTTCTGCCTTGACTGACATCCAAGGCGCTAGCCGTTGGTTTACTCAAGGCTGGATTACCTATTCTAATGAATCAAAAATCAAACAACTAGGAATTGATGAAAGCATTTTCGTTCCTGATGAAGGATCGGCTGGTGCCGTCAGTTCAGAAGTTGCTGAGGCAATGGCAATTGGCGCCGCTAAGAATTCAGGCGCTGATATGACAATAGCTGTAACAGGAATTGCAGGACCTACTGGTTCTACCGAAGCAAAAGAAGTTGGACTTGTTTGGGTAGGGATTTTTCTTAATGACAAAGTTACAACAAAGTGCGCAGAATTTGGCCAGGGTGACCGTCACAGCAACAAAGAGGCTTTCACTACTTTTGCACTTAGAGTTGCTTTGGAGGTATTGGGGGAACACAATGAACAACTGAATGCGGAGAGTGAATCTTCAGATGAAGATGATTCAAAAACACCTACAAGTGTGCCTGCAGCCCTAAATTTACTTGACGAGGGGCCCCAAACAGGAGACTGGCATGGAGACGTGGCTTGGTCAGAAGGTGATGAGGAGCCAAAACCTGATTCTGATGAAGACCCAGCAATACCAGATTCAGATATCGTTTGGAGTGAAGAGTAGTTCCTCTAATTCTCACTCATTCAAACTGTAGATTATTTTTCAAGCGCAATTGCTTAGAACATCCTCGTCCGCCTTGAAGATATGGCGGACGGGGGCTGGCGTAAAATCTCATTGAAATTACTCGCGGCGCAGTTGTTTCCAGCGGCAGACATCAGTGAAAGATTGTTAGCGATTGAACATCTCGACAAATTAATTTCTATTGCAGTTGATGAAGGAATTACTGGATTATTGACCAATGAAATATTGTCCGACCTAGAACTAAAGTCTCGCTCTGCAAAAAGCGAGCCTGTCAAAGATGATGAATCTGATTCTCAATCAAAATCTGAAGATTTCAACGAGTTGGTACCGGTTCTTGACCCAGCAAAACAAGATTCGGGCAACAAGACAACACAGGGGCGAGTCCTCGCCCCGATTAGTCCGCCTGAACTAAAAGCAGCGGACCGTCCTCACGGACTTCCACATTTCTCTCTAGATGGTTTTCCAATGTTAGCAACCGATGTTGATGTTGAGTTAGATATCCACTTTGACATCACCGGGAAAAGTACTACTGAAGGCAAACTAAGTGACATTATTTCCCACTTCAATAGCCGTCTAGAAAAAATAAAACGGATGCTAATTACATCAGGTAGATTACCCAATAGACCGATAGAAACCAATCAACTCGCCCGCAACAAATCACGTTATTCAAGCAGCAACAATACTGCTACAATCGTTGGACTGGTCAATGATGTAAGGCACAAAGGTGAAAATCTCCATTTCAAAGTTGAAGACATTAGCGGCGAAATATTTTGTGTTCTCCGACCACCACGTGCTCTGCCTGATTCACCCGCGGCAAAGCGTCGAAACACCATCGCAGTTGCAGGTTTAATGGAGGACGATGTTGTAGGAGTAACAGGCTTCATCAATCCAGGTAGCAGAGACATGCTGTTAGTCGAGGATATCCATCTTGCACCTATGACAAAGCACACAAAAAGACGCGCTGAAGAGAACCAAGCGGTATCTGCGGCTTTCATATCAGATATTCATGTTGGGTCCAAAACATTCCTTCACGCCCAATGGGACAAATTGGTGAAATGGTTTCACGAAGACCCACTTGCGAAGACCATCAAATATCTAGTTCTCTCAGGTGATGCTGTTGATGGAGTAGGGATTTACAAGGACCAAGACAAAGAATTAGAGATTGTTGACATCTACAAACAGTACGAAGAAGTGGCTCGTCTAACCGAGTTATTACCCGATTGGGTGGAGACCATCATCCTCCCAGGTAACCATGATGCGGTTCGCCCTGCTGAACCACAACCTTCTCTAGACCCAATGATTCAACAATATTTCAACAGTGCCACATTTGTCGGTAATCCTTGTGATTTCAGCCTTCACGGGGTGCGTACTCTTTCCTATCACGGGGTGAGCATCATGGACTTTGTATCATCAATAAAACACGTTACATTCAGCAAACCAGAGGTTGCTATGCAAGAAATGTTGGAGAGACGCCATTTAGCGCCATCTTGGGGCGGTAAAACCCCACTATCGCCAGAACCAGAGGACCACATGGTGATTGAGGAGATTCCAGACATCTTTGTCACAGGACACGTGCATGGACATTACTGTGGGGATTACAAAGGAAGTACATTGATTCAAAGTAGCACTTGGCAAGACCAGACTGGATACATGCGAATGCTTGGATTCCAGCCAAAACCTTGTATTCTAACTGTTGTCAATTTGAATACACACAAGACTGCTTCAGTACCATTTGCTTAAGGCGGAACAATCTAAAGTTCCGAAGGGAATGATTCCCCTGGAAAAAGATGTGGCCAAAGGTTGCGGCAATCATTACCCTCAACAATAGGTACACCAGCTTCTTGAAAGCCCTCGAAGGCCATTTCTTTGCTTGGATTAAATCCAATGAATCTACTGCCAGTAATCATCATTGAAAGGTCGGTATGATTGTCACCAACCGAACAGATCTGCTCTGGCTCAAGGTTATTGATACGGCACAACTTCTCAACCATATCTCCTTTGTAGTGAGCAGGAACTCTCACCACACCCTCATCTTGAAGGAAACCTTGTTCATCATACTCGAAGCCATTTGCAACCCAGTCATCAACTTGCAACATTTGAGCAATTGAGCCTATTAGCAAATCTACACCCGCACTTACGATGGCCACAGCCACACCCCTCTCTTTGAGAGCATCCACCAAATCTCTAGCACCAGGATTTAGGTTTACACCTTGGTAACAACGTATTAATTCATCTCGATGGATTTTTGGATTAACTCCCTTCCAGTGTTGGATATCATCAGCCATGAACTCTTCATCAGAAATTCCCCCCTTTAGGAATTGGTCTAACATAGGTCCACTATTAGTGCCAAAATGTTCGTGAATAATGCGCCACGAAGAGATGGTGTCTATGAGCACACCATCACAATCGAATACAACCGCTCGTAATTCCATGCTCACAACTCATGTTGCGGTTGTGATGGTCTCTTATGAATGGAATGATTCAACTGCTGTGTTACTTCATTTCATTGTCAGACTATTGATGGCGAAAAAGTGTAATTTATGCCTTAATATTAACAATTAAAGCCTCAAAATGAGAAAAGGCCCCACCACCGCTCAGCAGATGCCGAACAGAGGCGGGGCCAAATCAGCCTTACCGGATACAGAGCTTACGCTCTGCAACGGAAGGTCGGGTGCTCAGGGGCCAAAGCCCCCAAGCATCCCTGCATTCAGCGCCCGAAGGCGCTTCGTATTACACACTTCAGCGGATGCTGGTTGGTGATGCACTGTACTGCTTCAACATGTACGCAGCGCCGCCAGGCAATTCGTACTGGATATCAATCGTTGCCGAGTCAATGAGACCGTCATTGTCAGTCATTCTGATGAAAATTCTGTCACCAGGTCCGAATGTTGTGATACAAGGTGCACCATCTTTCTCACAGTGAGATATGTCATCCCAGAAGGTTACCATATTCTCGCTGTTACGAGGAGCGAACCCGTACACATTCTCTTCATCTCCACCACCAGGTGCAAGTGCAGTCTTGTACACTTGCTGTCCACTAGCATTGGTCCACAATACAGAGACTGTCACTGCTTGAGTGGCTAAGTCTGTAGCTGCATATGATGTGGTAACTCTCCAGTGCCATTGGTCCTGTTGTAGTCCACTGATCTCTTGTACAGTAATTGCTTCTGCTGAGAAGGTCAACCTTGGTGTGCCCTTGACACTGGTGTCTGCGAGTGAGCCTGCCCACACGTAGATTACACCAGCCAAGACGACTGTGATTGCAACAAGAAGGATGGTTGCGATAACTGGGCTAACTGCACGGTCATCGTCAATCATTGATTCCTCCTCGAATTCTTCCACGTCTTCTTCCGCTCGAGAGCGGCTGAGTAGAGCACCAACAAATACGCCGACTAGGCCGATTGCCATCAATGTTGGAGCGAACGAAGCAACAGCCTGTGCTGCCTTGGTCTCCACAATGAGTGGTAACTCGCTGTTGGTTGCTTTAGCAAACATTGCATTGTCTGGCCAGTTCTTCTCTTCTAGAGCTGGTCTCTCGTACTTTGTACCGTCAGTGTATTGACCAGTGTATGGATTCACTGTCATTATGTCTACGTACACACGAACATCCTCAGATGTCTTGTTCAGTCTGACATAATTTCCAACCTCAACTGCTGAACCGAAATCTGGTAGTGCTAGATCACCATTTCCTGGACCATTACTTCCAAGTCTCACACTGCTCTGGTAATTACCGTCACAGCCTCCTGATATACAATCTGTGTCAACGACCCAGAATGATACTTGCAAATCGTAGAGATACTTGTATGTTCCATCTGAGTTGATTGGAGCATCTCCATCGGTATGCTGTAGGTTAACTGATACAGGTACCATAGTCTCACGCAGAACACCGTCTATTCCCTTGAAATCAAACGGATCAGGGGACACACGCACTTCGTTGAAGTTGTAGTCTGGTCGCAATTCCTCTATGTTGTGAACATTGATGAGTATCTTATGTTCGCTGCTTGTCTGTGAGTAACAGTTAGTAGTTGCATCACCATCAGTTGCAAGAACATTACAAGCATCTGACTGTACGTAATCGTACTGTGCTGGTATTGCATCATCAGGAGAATCCCAAAGAATCAAGTTCATCAAACAGTAGTCACCAGATAATGGTGCCTTCTGGTGAATTCCATCATCTGGTATTCCATCACCATCTGCATCCTGTAGCATATCCCACTCGCTGCTTGTTGCATCTGTGGTTGCATCAGGAATCAAATCGATTTCCATTGTGTGCGCTGCATTGTCAATATCTACTGAGAAGTAGTTTGTGTATTGACACTTGTCAGTGTAGTACTGAGAGTTATCGATTGTCCAATATAGTTGCTCATTGGTGTTATCGTTATCGCTCATCATGTCGGTCAGATCAATTGTTAGTAGGTCAGAGTCTTCTGTGTCCTCATCTACAGACCACCACCAGGTATCTTCCTCACAATCAGCGCAAGTACCAGTTGAACGGATTGTATCTGCTGTACCATCTTGGGCTAGAGTCTGGATGACTGAGCCGTTATTTACATCCCATAGGATAATACGAGTATTATCGTTAGTTGGTTGTACTGTAAATGGTACGCTGATTGTTGCCGCAGCATCATTGATTGACGCACCGTCTGAAAGATCCAATACGATGTTACAGGTTCCACCATCTTCACTTGCCTCATTGAGGTCAATTTCTAGAGTGGTTCCGCCGTTAATGCTTACATCGAATGGTGTACAATCTACTGGGTCAGTAACTGCTGTCCATGTGTAGGTTTGAGGTGCTTGCTCAGTATTGTTGTCAGCATTCCTGTCTTGCTCATTAGCTAGACCGTCACCGATTCCCAAATCTTGAACAAATCCTTCACCAGATGAGCCTCCCAAGAACTTGGTTAGCAAATCCCAGCCACGCTCTTCGCCGGTCACTGGATGTGGCCTTTGAGGTTCGTCATAGGAGTTGTAGACCGCATTACCGTTAGCATCAATGCCTTCAGTAAATACTGGTAGACCTGCTGAGTGTCGTGGGTTGTTGATTACTGGAGCGTCATTGACGTTCTCTACACCAACAAGCATTGACTGACTGCTGTACAAGCCGTGTCCATCTGTGACAACCAGGTATAGTCTCTGGTTACCAAACTCATTCGCATCTGGAGTGATGGTCATTGTTTGACCTGTCAAATCATATGCGTATGGCGATGTTGCATTGCTTGGGTTTGTAGCATCATTAGTTACAGTCCATGACAGTGTACTCGATGGTTGCTGATAATCTGCAGCCTTACTGGTCAAACTCACTGTATGTGTACCTGAATCTTCATCGTATGATACATCAACCAAGTCAGCAATGACTGGCTTTGCACGTAAGATATCTATCGTGATATCCTGATTCTGATCCATTGCCAGAGAACTATGTGTTCCCCAGTCCCAATAGATGTTATCTGCATCTCTTACCTTAACAGTTACATCGTATGCGCGAGGTGTTGTTGCGCCAGTTGCTGTGAAAGTTCGGTGGATTAGCAGGTAATCGTCTAGAGTACCATCAGCCAAATCGCCACCAGTCAATTGCAGTGTACCGAAGTCACCGAATGTCTGAGCAGCGCCACTAGTCTGATTAAATGGCTGTGGTGGATAAACACCAAGCACGTGACCAGAGGACTCGGCCTGGATGATTGCTAGAGTCTTGATTCGACCAGTTGGGCTTCCAATACAGTCCCATGGGATTGCGAATTCAGAGATACCACTCCATGTTGGGGTGGCTCCTGGATAACCAAATCCTGGTGCTGCTTGCATACCAGTACATGCTGCTGTAACATCGACCCAGTTGCCACCAGGCATAACCTTGCGGATACCCCAGTTTACACGGTCTTCTGCCCATAGCATATAGTCTGCCTCGAATGGCAGATTATGACTGACATACCAATTGTCGCCAACGTTTGAACCACCTTGCTGGGTATCAAGATACCACATACCGTCTGTGACCATGAAGGTCACACCAGTCAGCATGATGTACAGATTTGAGTTATCCCAAGTCATGTATCCCATTGCTTGGCTAGTTGGGTCAGGGTTGACCGCAACTGGACCAGGCATTGCATCGTCTGCAATGTTGTAGCCTCCAAGTGGATGGCTTACGAACCAGTCAGTAACTGCCGCTGCGCCACCTGCACCTTCTCCAACGGAGATGATGTTAGAGCGCCACGATGGGCTGACGTATTCTGAGCGACCAAGGTCGGTTGACTTAATCAATAATCCAACGTTGCTTGCTGCTCCACCCATGTGTGTAACTGTTAGGTCAAGGAGGTTACCCTCGTGAATGACCGCACTAGTTCCAATGGTCAACATACTCTCGTTGAGTGTGTTACCAACACTGGTAATGGTTGAGTATGCTCCAGCATTAATCTGGGTCAAACTTGCACCGTGGTTGGATCTCCATGGACCATTTGTTGTTACGGTCATGTTCTCAATCGTACCTGATGCGCCACTAAGTGTCTTCAGAGTTGTAGTTGCAGTTGAGTCTCCACCATTCCAGCGGAAATCATCGTGACCATCTGCTAGCATACCAATGCCACCAGTTGTATCCATGTTTGCAACATCTAGTGTGTGGCGACCAGTGTCAGATGTAACATCCAAACCGATACCAAATCCACTATCTGCAGAGACACTTAGACCGTCAACAGTTACGTCAACATTAGTCAAGTCAAAGCCGTTGTCACCAGTGACAACTGAACCGCCCTCTACATTGAGAGAGCCACCGTCTTGTCGGTATGCTAGGCTAAATCCGCCGATGGTCGTACCATCAAGGGAGATGTCTTCGCTTCCGTCAAGGATGTCAATTCCGTATGTCTGTAAGTTGCTACCACCAGAACTAGCGACTACATTGACTACACCACTCATGAAACTGTGGAGAGTGCAATGGTACTCGTAAGTACCTGCAGTTGTGAACGTATGAGCAAATGTTGAGCCCAAGTTCATTGCACCACTGTCCCAAATTCCAGATGTGTTACTGGTTGTTGAGTGCTGGTAGTTGCTAGGGTTACTGTTGTATTGAGTCAATATCCATCGTACAGTATCACCAGTGCTGATGTTCTTAATAGTTGGATTAAACTGAGCTGCCTCAATGTTCACAGAATGAATCTGTGATGCTGAACCACCTGCGCTGGCGAATGTGCTGCCAACATCAGATACGTCACAACCATCTGACAATAGAGCGTTAGATGTTGTGCTGACATGGTTTCCTGCCATTGTGACTTCTGCAAGTCCACAGTTCTCTAGGTAGATACCTGTTGCAGTTGGTGAAACACGTCCACCAGATGCACCAATAGTGTTTCTTGAGATATCCACATCAAATCCAGAGCGGACACCGTAAACGTTGATTCCACCATCTGCATCAATCAGTGTGTTATCTGCAATTGAACCATGACCGTTTCTGACATAAATACCAGAGTGGGCTGAGTATGAATCACCATAGATCGTGTTGTTGTTGATATCCCACTTCTTAGCATTACGCATGTAGATAGGTTCGTCAGCTGTCACCAGAGTGTTACTGCGAATCTCTACACTGTTCAGACGATTGTCTTGTGCGTAGACACCGTATTGTACTCTCTTAGAGCCCGTTACTGTGTTGTTATCAATAAGCAAGTCATCTGCATCAGATTGTAGGTAAATCCACATTGGTAGGTATGTGCTGTCATACATTGTGTTGTTACTCCAGCGTGCACCATCTGTTCCAGATCCACCATAGGCAGGGCTGGTTGCGTAGTAGTTAGAGTAAATCATGATTCCAACAGTACAGTCGTACATTGTGTTGTTATCAACAATCCAGTCACCATAATCTGTACCAGCTGACTGGATACAGATTTCTTGGGGATAGACAGACTGTACATCAGTCAATTGAGAGTATGATACTAACACGCTGTTAGTAACATGCATCTCCGGGTTACGGTTGTAATAACCGGCACCACTTCCAATTGCACCAATGTTAATCAGCGTCGAATCATTAACGAAGAAGTTACCGTAATTGTAACCACCGTAATATCCGAGGTTGAAGTTTGCTGTATCCTTCGGACTAATTGCTGCCCACGTCGTATCATCTAAGTATACATCACCTGAATACCCACTCACATACAAGTCAGACCATTCATCGTTGTAGAATCCACTGACAATGACTGTTGAGCCATTGAATGATGCTCCAGACGAACTTGTGTATGCGTAAGGCGAGTCTATCAGAATCGCTTTGTTCTTCATGTCAGTCGGCATCGCACCAAAGTAACCATATTCGGTGATCGAACCACCGTTACCATTACTCTTGGTTCTTGAACTTCCTGTGCCAATATAGTGACTACCCGCACAAGCTTGTAGAACTTTGTAGGCTGTTGAAGTCCAACTATAACACACACGTGCGTCAAAGCTATCCGTCAGTGCTACCGTTTCAGAGTTACCTGGTCCATCAACCAAGGTCACCCCCACGACAGCGTATCTGAAGTCAGCAACAGTAGTGCTGTATGCGACCTTCGCTACACTCATCACCCGATATCCTGCTAAATTAACAACCGTTAATCCCGAAGAATCAACATAATTGGTGAAGAACATCATGTCGTTAACCGTGCCTGTGCTATCAGTTTCACCTGAGCCCACTCGTTTACTATCTACATCAATCAAGATTACTCCTGTTGAATCGACACCGCTACCATCTGCTGTGACGGTCACATCCACTAATCTGGCTCTCTGTAAAATTCCAGAACCGGTTGCGCTCACCGTGGCTAGATCAATATCTCCTTCGACCCACGTAACCAAACCTGACGTCACTACATCGTTCGTATTAGAACCAGTAGTACAATCAGTACAGGTAACTTCTCCTGAACCATCGTTATTGAGAGCAATATTGTTACTCGTCAATGATAGGCTATTGAAATCCCAGTCCTTGGAACTCGTTGATAGAACATTGATTGCTGCACCTGCAGCATTGGTGATTGCACCACTTAGGTCCATCTTGAGACCACTTGATAGAACAATACCATCTTGCGATTGGTTGTCTAGAACTGCGTTAGTCAATTCAAGTGAGCCACCGGCCGCACTTGTTGTACGGACACCGTAGCGACCATTGTTGACTGTTAAGCCATCTAATTCAACACTAGATGTGCCGTCAACCAATACACCTTCATCCACAGGGTCATTGACTGTAATAGTGCTAAGACCACCTGCAGCATAGTTGCCAGCAATGTGGATACCTGTATCGGCACCATCAATCACACCGTTTGCTAATGAAGCAGTTCCAAATTCTCTGCCCCAGTTTGCATCCATCAAATCATTGATGTCGCTTCCACCACGGAATACGAAGTCATATCGGTCACCGTAGTAATCTGCGTAGTTGTGCATGATATCCATGTATGCTTTGACTTCAGATACACTTGAGTCACTTACATCAACAATCGGCCAATGCATTTGCCATCCATTAGGTGTAGGTGTTTGGTAACGGTATGCGTATGAAAGACATACGTTGTAGCTACCCCATAGACCATTGTAACCTTCTGGTGGCATAAAGTCACCATATCCGCCATGGTATGAGTTGTAGTAGTAACCCCAGTACTCGTACGGGTAGTAGTTCTGAGAACCTGTCAGACCCTCTGCCTTCTCGATAGTGAAACCGAAGTCGCTTGGGTAAGCATTTGCACCGTAGTAGTTGGTGTTACCTTGTGTGTAAGGTCCGTAGTTGTTCATGTAGTAGTAGTAACCATACTGATAGGAACCACCTGGGCTGTATTGGTAACCGTAGTAGTTACAGTCGTAACGAGCCCATCCATCGTTTCTTGATGGGTGGTCTGGATTGTTCCTGTCACCAAGGTTTGATGAATCGCCTGAATGATAATATCCAGTCATTAATTTACCTGCAGCGTCCATTGTGAAATTCTCAACCTCATCGCCAACACCGTTTGCATCGTCATCAATTCCATCATTGACTGCCATGCGCATTCGGTCGTGTATTGCGAAGTAACGACTTGTGTAGTAGTTGTATCGTGGGTGAACGTTTCCGCCCATGTACACATTGTTGAAACCAAATTGGATGTAATTGTAATTATCTGCCAATCCGGACAAATCAAATTCGTAAGTTTCCCAACCAGGTGCCTGACCTGATAGTAGAGTTGAGCGGTAGATACTAGGTAGTGTCATTCCGCCGTCAATTTTTACACCAACTGTGTTATCATTGAGGGTGAAGCCATCAATTGCTGGGGCTGCATCCTTGATCACAATACCTGTGTCCGCGCCCGATACACCGATGTTCTGAATGGCGCTAGTTCCGGAATTTTCTATCCAAATACCAACACCAGTCTGCTGTGCATTGTATACACTCGCATCGTTAACTATCAGAGTTCCACCGTCAACCTTGATGGTTGCCATTGTCGCAGAGGTTGTTTGACTACCGTAAACTACGGCACCATTCTTCAACTCAAGCGTTCCATCACCGACATTCATCGCCCCTCCAGTATTGGAGTTCTGATGCATATCTCGAATGTATCCATTATCTACAACGAAAGTACCGCCGTCTTGGATATCCATCTCCCAGCCGTAAGCGCTGCTCACTGCCTTCATGTTACCAACTTCGCCACCACCTTCGGAGAGCAGTAGTTCGCCTCCGTTCTCGATAGTGATTGTTGGGTTGTTGTTGGCTGTGCGGTTGATCATTATCTTTGTACCATTCAGGTGCAACTTGCACCCGTCGATAACTAAGTCAGTTGATAGAGTAATGATTTGCATTGTGTATAGATAGTAGCCATTAGATACAGATGTGTTTGTATTCAAGAATCCACAATTCTTAGTTGCGCCGTTCCAATCTTGTGGGAACGCTTCCAACTTAATGTAGACTTGATCACCTGGACTTAGCGGCATGGAACAATCCATGCCGTTAATCAGACATGTTGATGAATACCATGCGTCAGCTGGTCCTGTCTCGTTCTGACCTGCACCGCCAGCAATGGCGATTCGGTGGTCTGTGTACGAGTCAGTAACTGCTGCTCCGCTACCTGTGACTGCTCCTAACTTATCTTGGAGCAACCAAACAGTTGCGTTTCCAGTACTATCAGTACTAGCTGAGCCAACTGATGTGATATCAGAAACTACACAAGCAGCACCCGGGCATGTACCCGAAGCGCTCACTGTAGTTGTAGTAACTGAGTGGTCAGCAACAAATACTGGCACGAAGTTCATTACACGGTATGCTCCAACTTGAGCAGTACCACCGACATAAGCCGCACCTGAGGATGATGAAACATCAACCGAACAGTCAGTCATTCCTGTCCAACCATTTGCATTAGCGCAATCGTTGGTATTGAATGAAACTCCGATTAATCTAACATCACCGTTGGTACTAGACACTGCCATGTGCGCGCCCGAAGCGAGTTGACCAGTTATTGCCACATCTGCGACTGTAACCTTTGCATTACGAGCATAAATGATGTTCGCGTTAGAGGAACTACCGTCCATTGTACCACCTGCGATGGTCAATGTGCTTGAAGCACTACTTGATGTGCACGAAGCAGTTACCTTAACGTCGTTGGTTGAATCACCAAGGTCAGCGTCATCTGCTCGAACATTCCAACCGCATCCAGCGATTGAAATTGAGTCAGCGGCTAGACCTGTGATTGACACTAAGTCACCGCTTGCTGCAGTTCCATCCATGCGGAGGAATCCATCAAGGTCTACATTTGACATTGAGCCAGGAGTAGTCCTTGACATCACCATATTACCAGTACTGGTAATTCCGCTAGCGGACCAACCTGAGTCACCAAGAACAGTACCTGCGGTACCACCTGGAGCCAACGAGATTGAGCCTCCACTAATATCGGTTAATGACATACTATCTGTAGCATATGATACTACAGCATTTGCATATCCTGCTGCATCAATATTGTTAGCAAACAAACTTGTTCCAGAGGTTGCTAGAGATGTTTGGCCGAGACCAGTTCCACCAACTTGTGTGCTTGATAGCCCACTTGTCGACATACTAACGTTGCTAGCATGTATCGAAGTTGCTTCACCAATGATACCGTTGTGTGCTGAATCTGTAATAGTTAGATTCTCAAGGTAGATGTCGCTTCCGTCACCAGTCTTGATTGCACCTTCAGTAGATGAACTACCCATGTTACAATTCGTTGCCGAACCTTCTAACCATGACAATACTGCATCATCAGGCAAGTCAATACATGAATCAGTTGCATTGGTTATTGAAACTCCAGAGAGATCAAAACCAGTACCTGTTCCTGAACCGTGCTTGATTGCTGTGCCTACATCCGTAAATGTGACAGTATCCAAGGTGAAGTTACCCACATTCCCATT
>Ga0209501_10001830_pt1 | contig 22982 bp, 26 predicted proteins | sample ArcticOcean_MG_C_4_FD_187434 | JGI IMG/M metagenome (GOLD analysis project Ga0209501, IMG submission 187434) | Marine microbial communities from western Arctic Ocean - ArcticOcean_MG_CB4_134 (SPAdes) (version 2) | ecosystem: Environmental > Aquatic > Marine > Oceanic | place: Arctic Ocean...
ACCCTCCCTCTCCCTCTCCACGAAGCTCATTCGCTCCAAGAAACGCAAGAACCCACGCCGGAAGGGCGACACCGGCCTCACGGGCGGCGCGGATCCCAGCTAACCCCTTCTCCGCGAAAATGCGCCGGAAGTTCTGAATATCCTCTCTGACGCCTCCGTATGCGTCAGCTAACAGATCGTCCCGCTCCGCGAGCAACCCAGCGCGGCGACGAATCGAGGGCGCGGATAGTCTATCTGATGTAGTCGGCGCGAGCGCATCAGCCTCGTCAACGAGGCGAAGAACCTCATCTGTCACCACGCCACCCCCCGGGACAGCGTTCTCTAGTTCGAGGAGGCTTTGATAGTTGCTGTCCACGGCAACGCGCTCCAAGCCCGTCGCCCCCGGTATGTTCGTTTCCCTGGGAGGCCCGTAGAGCAAGCCCTGGGGGTCACGCACTTCGCCAGCATCGCTAATCGCAGGTATCCACTCCCTCTCCATTCGCTTCAGTACATCACGAGAACTCACCGCCAGCCGCTGGCGAAGGGCATCGTTCGTGCCTGTAGCGGGGAGCCCTTTCTCTATCGCAAGGGCTTGCAACTCACTACGGCTCATATGAGCGACCGATTCAGCCATCAACGTGACCCCGGCGCCTGTATCAATCGGAAAGTGTCGCTCAGATAAGCCCTCAAGCGCCCTCATCTCGTCTGGGGTCGCCGCACGGTCCAACCCAATAACTGCGGATGTTTCCTGCCCAGCCTTCGCGTCTGTCCTTACATGGTGCCACGCTGATGCGTTCTGGGCGTCCAGCAGCCCACGGGTTGCTTGAGCCGCAGTCAGGACCGCCGCATCTCTCGGGTCAACCCCCACTTTCGCGCTGCGTGCGATAAGCGGACGGGCGGTCAAATTCGGGTTAACATCTCCCTCAAAGTAGCCTGTGCCTGGTGTGGTGCGTTGGCTGTACATACCCAACTCGTCAGCGATCACATCGTTGCCAGCTTGGGTAGTCCACGGCACCTCGTCGGTATACGCCTGTCTCTGAGCCCAGGCCATGCCCTCTGTCCCAGGAAGATGGCCGGTGTCCACACCAGGCACAGCTTCGTAGGTCGCACTAAGCGTGTTCTTATCGAAGTAATCTGGGTAACTCTTCCGCGCCTCGGCTATTCCCTCTGCTAAAGTCCACCCCTTCTCCTCCGCCAAGGCCGCACCCTTCATGCGTACCCAAATCGCGGCCTGACTACCTCGCGCATCCCATATATCGGTGCTTCTCGATGTGTTCATCCTCTCCGCAGATAGCAGCGTCTCCGCATCCATAAATGCGTGTTCTTGGGGGCTCAATCCCCGGTCGAACAACGAGCCGTCTGTGTTAGTGTAGCCGAACGCCCTCGCGTGCCAGATATCGTTGGTCCCGGTGATGGGGCTGCCCACAAACGGATCGTTGTGCCCGCCGTAGATGCCGGTCTTGGGGCCACCGCTTGGCACACCCCCTGCGTCCCTCGCGTCGATGTACCGCTGGCCCTGAGTGCGCGGCCACCTTCCCACCTGTACGGGGGCTCCTGCCTCGTAGGCATTGTGGCCTTTGATGACATGACCAAGGTTTACGTCTGGGGTCGCTCCCGCGCTCCACAACCCCTGTTCCGCAGCGAGCAGTGCTGTGCGATCAGCGTGCGGACCAGCGATCTCAAGGTTCCCGGCCTCACTCGCATCGTACCAATCGCGACCAGACTCGCCCTCCACAGATAACTTGTCCAACCTCCTACGGAGAGCACGCAAGGCGCCAGGCGAGTCCATGCCACGGGGAGCACCAACATATTGACCGTCCGTGCCGCGCACCAAGTGAGCTCCCCCCCTGGCTTGCCGCACAGCCTCGGTCTGATCCAACTCTCGGACACTCGCTATGCCCCTCCCGGGGGTTCCGGCTGTGCGGACCCCTTCGAGCCTCTCCCGAGTTCTCGGCGCACGCACGGTATTCGGCGTAGCGTCCAACTCTCGCGCCCGTTCAGCGAGAGATGCGAGCTCGGGATCCCTAACGACCTCGGGGCCAATCGTCGCCGGCTCTCCAGGAGGTGGGCGGGAAGGCTCCACCCTCGTAGAGGCCCGCATCCCGAGATCGTCAAGGGGATCGGCTGCGTCCCGCGCAGCCCTTCGTGCGGCTTGTGCGGCCTGTGCGGTCTCGGCCTCGATCCTTGCGGCCATCCTCGCTGTTCTCAGCGGTCCAGCAGCCAACAGGCCAAACCCGGGGATAGCCGAGAGCAGTTCAAGCGAACCTGTCGCTCTGCTGCCCTCCGGATCCCGCAGTTCACGGACGCCGCGTACCGCTGCCGCAGCATCGGCGCCGAGACCGCCAACAATCTCGCTCGTCAACATCCCAGCAAAGCCGCCAGCCCTGCCGGCGGCTGTGTCCGGAGCTCGAGGGGCGGCGGGGCTGTCGATGATGTCCGTTATCCAGCCGCCGGGGCCACCCACCGACTCAGCGCCGAGGGTGCGGGCAAGATCGAGTAGGCCACGCGGAGTCTCACGGCCCGCGCCTTTTCCGAAGTCGCTCACCATGCGCGGCATCGTGTAGCGCAGATTGTCCAGGATCCGACCGGGGACGGAATGCCGGAATTCGGGAGGTCCAATCGATGCGTGGTTCGGGTCGCCGGCCATCGCACGTTGCCGGTTTAGTTCCTGTTGCCGCAGCACCGGATCCGCTAGGCCCTCGGGGCTCTGCCCCCATTCCTCCGCAGCCGTGAGCAGCGATGGCGGCAACCGAGTGCGCGGCCACCCCGTGGGATCAGGATCAGGCTGATTCAGCAACCCTCCATAACGATGACCTGGGTGTGGCATCCTATTTCCGCTTCCGTCGCGAAGCGTGCCGGACGTTCGCCTTGAGCGCGGCGAGATGTTTCTTCGCCATCGCTGCGCTGCGATGCGCCTTGAGGACAACCCAGCCTTCGGGGCGACTCACCTCGACCTCCTTACCTCTTATACGATACGGCATCTTCACCAGCGCGGGCAGCGGTTACGAGCATCGCCATCAAGAACATCCCGAAGAGGTTGCCGACTAAAGCCCCAATGATGAACGCCATGAGAGGTGGCATCAGTTATTCAACGCCCATCAAGTTCGGCGCGGATCTCGTCCAACGCAAGCTGATGGAACTCGAGCATCTGGAATTGGGCTGCGTCTGCCGGTAAACTTCCAAGCTCCCCTCTCGGCCATAGGATCCGAAACTCTGAATTGGCTTCGATCTGGACGGCTGATAGCTCTGCGTTGCGTTCCAACACACTCAACCGCTCGCCAACCCGGTAGTACCCCGTGACTGCTACCGCAGTGGCCGCGATGAGCGCGATCAGATTACGCACTGGTATCGTGACCTCGGAACTGTCATTCAGCCGTGGTGCCGCCATCAACCCTCCGGTGGCCTTCGAAGTAGTCCAGGCCGTCCCTCAACAGCTTCGACTGCCCAGGCGATATCGCCCTGGAACGCAAAGACTCATCACCATCCCAATATGGCATCCGACCAGCTTCGCCATCAAGTAAGCGCCGAGCATGGACCGGCCAATCCATTCCGGTGAGTGCGTAGGGTTGCCCAACACCAGCGGCATCAAACCACAACGTCGCCGCCTTGCTCGCCAACCAGACCGTGGCCTCAATGCGATTGCGGATGTGCTTGGCCTCAACGCCACGCATATCCTTGATCGCCGTCGTGATCACACCACAGGCCACGGCGATCTCGGGGCACGGGTGCCCCTTACGCCTCGTGCCATTGCCGTAAAACTCCTTCACCTAAACACCCCCCATATGTAGTTAGTTACTTACTTGTTCTTTTACTTACTTATTAGAGACTTCTAAGTTGTTGCTGTACAGGCACTTAACTAGGGTAGGTGTACGGAACCCCGTACGGAACCCCTGTACGGTTCCCCTGTACCCGTAGCCGTTAAATGGCTTTGGTAAGCCACTTAGTGGCTATGTATAGGTGTACGGAACCCCTGTACGGAACCCCGTACGGAACCCCCCCTAGACACCTGTCTCGATGGGTTCCCTCGGAGGAGGAGCCAGCCCCAAACGCTTGCGCTGCCACGGCAACAGCTTAATGCCCTCCGCGTCTAGCCACGCGCCCACAGATGCCGCATTAACCACAGACAGGGACGGGACACGGGACAGGCCGTCCCCTGTCACGCCGTCCAGGTGCTTCTCTGCCTCATCGATAATGGCTTGCATCAGAAACTCCTTAATCCGCAAATCGCCAATCTCCTCGCAAGCCGCCTCCATGTCCTTTCTGACTGGGTCGCCTACATGGTAAAACTTCGCCCGGCCCCGTAACTGCTCCACGATGTCTACGCCGTTAGTCGCCATTCGTCGCCTCCTGATTGTGAGAAAATTTTGGGGAGAAAGGTGCCATTCCTGGGTTTGTGTGTGTTGAGCAAATCAATATCCCGGGCCTCAATGTTTCGAGGGGGGGGTCTTTTTTTCCGAAAAAAGCCCGAAAAAAGCCCGAAAGTTCGTATAATAGCCATTATGTTAACCTGGTAAACATCTGAAGTCGTTGCCCCGCAATGACTTACGGGATCGGCCCCAACTTCGCGATGCCACATTAACCTGCGGTCGCGTCATCGGACGCCCGCGCCGACCGACTGGGCCAGTCGGGTAGATCGAGGTGGTTTGATCGCATGGCCACAGGCCCAAGGGCCGTAAGTCCTTGCCCCGCAACGACTTGGCCCCCTCGGGCCGGCCCGTTCTCGCGCACGGGCATCGGTTCCAGGGCGGTGGGTGGGAGATGGCTCTAATCGTCGCATCCCCCTTACCCTTTCTCTCCCCGAACGTCAGCCTTCCCACCATCGATGGCCCTCATAGCGTCGAGGGTAGCATCAAAGAAGGCTGCAAGCGCGTAGCGGGTCTTCCTAGCCGCGAGGTTGTGTCCCCCCTCCAGCAAGTGTGCGTGTAGAGCAGCCATCTCGGTCAGCGTCCTGATATCTGCGTCATCCATCAAACTCCCTCCCGTGAATGGTGTATCGCGTCTAGCAGTGTGCCAATCGGGTGAAGTGCGGACTGAGGCACCATCCAATTGGGATACTCGATTGTGTTGTCCCACCACTCATCCCGCCTCGCTTCGTCGGGGCCGATCCATCCCCTAACAAAAAATACTGGCGCGGTGCCTGTGACCAGGACGAACCACCGATCTTCTGGGTCAGTCCGTTTGACTGGGAGCCGGTAGTTGTGCCCGGGCGTCGTCCGAACCTCGATGCAGTGGAGCAGGTCTGGCCCTTTCATCGTGCCCATCCCAGGTGGCCAGTACACGCCAAGACACTTCCCCGCCGCGCACTCGCCACAAGCTCCCTCAATGTGTGTGTCCCACCCGCTTTTGCTGAAGGCACCTGCCCGTCCCCTGCCGTCCGCTCGGTTCGCAGCCTCCCGCGCTACCCCAGAGAAAGCGGCGAACGCCATCTCTGACGCCGACAGGGTGATTTTCTCGCCCCCCGTATCACTCAAGGTCGATCACCTCGAAGTCGGCCTCCTCGATCTCCTCCGGCTCCGGCGCGGCCACCCTCTTAGCCTGTGCCCACTCCTCGACCTTCTTGAGGCTTTCGAGGAACTCGTCGCCTATCGTGATACCGACCGTGGCTGCGAGCTCGGGCTTACCGAACTGCTTGCGATTGAACCGTTCGGCCAACCACTTCCTCGTATCGGCTCGGAGCCTAGCGACCTGGACGTTCTCGGCGTCTGCGTCATCGACTATCTCTAGCGCCTGTTCGGCCCAGTTACTTCCTTGGATCTCCTGCACCATCTGCCACTTGCCGATCCGCTCGGGCGTCTCCTTCAACCAGGCGTAGAACACGCCGGTGGACACAGGCCCGATCTTCTTCGGCATATTCTTCAGCAGCGGTCGCACGCCACCCCAACGCAAATAGAGCGAGAAGATCTCGTCCTCGCCAAAGGCTGTCAGCTTCCTCCCGATTGTCCTGGTCAGCTTCTGTCCTGCCATAGTGCTCCCTCGCTTAATCCGAATGTGGGCCATGAATCAATAATAGTTTGGAGTCTCCGCTCTAACCTCTCCCTCGTGATCAAGTTACCATCCTCATCATACCGCAGCGGATCGTCAGCCGGCAGTCCTGTAGGCCCCTCGAGCTCCTCTATCGCTTCCCTGATATCCTGCCGCCACTGCTCGGCGTCCTCGCTGATATCCTCTAACGGCATGAGTTCGAGTGCGGTCAGTAGCCTTACAGCCTTCATGTGGGCCATCAGCCCTCCTCACTGGGCAACCGTCGCCCGATCCATTCGGCCACGTTCACGGTCACCGCGTTGCCCATCATGCGATAGCGTGGCCCGTCAGCCAACTCAGTGCCATCATCCGCATAGCGTGTCCAATCGTCTGGGAATCCTTGCAGCCGTTCGCACTCGGTTGGTGTCAGTCGCCGGGGGATTGCGGTGTTGAGGAATTGATAGTTGTGTTCGGCCCCACTCCGGAGGGTTTGGGCTGAGTCGTTTAGCACTTTTCCTCCACCACTCGCCCATTGCACCTGTTGGATTGCGCCGACAATGAACTGCGCCTCTGATCCGGCTGACGCAACACGCTCCACACCGGCCCCAGACGCGAACATCGTAGGTGCGAGATCGTGGTAAGTCTCGACAAGCGCCACCTCGCTCGTTGTGGTCCCATGTGCCGACAGCGTATTGGATTTGTCGGCGTCTTCCCACCGTTCGCAGTCATCAGGGTCGTGCGCCTTCTGGGCCTTCCGGAAGACAAAGGGACTATCTATATCCGGTCCTTGAGAGCCCTCTCCAGACGTTCCGGCAACTTCTTCCCCCGCTTCTCCGACCTCCTCAATATCCCCGTACACGCTTTCGCACTCAAGAAGTATTTCGGGTCCACAGACTCCTCCAGAATGTCCGACAATGAAGACTCGACGGCGGCGTTGGGGGACGCCGAAATACTGGCTGTCAAGAATCCGGTAGGACCACCCGTACCCCAACTCTTCCAGCCCGTGAACGATGACGGCCATGTCCCGTCCTTCGTTCGAGGACAACAAGCCAGGGACATTCTCGATGAGTAGCCAGGTGGGAGATAGCTCACCAATGATGCGATGGAACTCCCCCCAAAGTCCTGACCGTTCTCCTGCCAATCCCTTACGGCCTCCTGCCACCGATAGATCCTGGCAAGGGAATCCACCGCAGAGGATGTCGCAAGGAGCGAGAGTTGCTCGTCCGACATTATTCACATCCTCGTAAAGATCCGCGTTCGGCCAGTGGTGTCGTAACACCGACCGGCATTGTTTGTCGAATTCGACTTGCCATACGATCTCATGGCCGGCTCGCTCGAGGCCAAGATCGAAGCCGCCGACACCGCTGAACAGGCTACCGACTCTCATCCCCACTGACCCTCATCCGAGGGCAACCCCTCGGAGCATCGCAGGGTCGAGAAGTCGATCTCAATAGGGATCCCGCCATCGATGATAGGGCCGTGACGGTTCTTCAGTGTGAGCAGCCAGTAGAATCCTGAGTTGCCCACCCTCTTGACCCTCGTATGATCCAAACCGAGCACTAAATCGCATGACGCCTCGACCATCATACCCCCGTGAAGATTTTGGGCTACAGGAGGATTTTCATAGTTGCTCGATCCTTGGCGGTTCCACTGCGATAGCATCAGCACCGTACACTCTGTCTCGAGACAGAACCTCCGTAGCTCGGTCACCACCTTGACGGTCGCGTCATGGATGGAAGCGTCCGAGCCGGCGGTGGTCGCCAACTGCAAATAATCCAGGCATATCCAGGTGCAACCCGCCGCATAGCAGGAGTATGCGTAGGCCAGGATGGACTCCCAGCTTGTGAGGATCCCCTTCGGCGCATACAGCGGCGGCACATCAGCCAACTGCTCGCGGGTGCGGTCCCAAGCCAACTCGCTGAACTCGCCGCTCTCGATGTCGCGCAACTTGGTGCCCGTATAAACCGAGTACAGTCGCGTGGCTAGTTGGACATTCGTTTGCTCCAAATTAATCATACAGATCGATCTGCCCTGGCGCAGGGCCGCGCTGATCAGGCTTAAGGCAAGCGTCGTTTTTCCTAGGCCCGGGTTGCCGGCAAGGCAAATTAGGTGCGGCCCCCAGCCTTTGCCCTGCCCCTGGTCCCTACAGATTTTGTCTAAGGAATCGATCCCTGTGCTAGTAGGCTGCACCCGGGGGTTGGCCTGTTCTATCGCGTATGAGTCCAGCCACTCGTCACCGAAGAGGTTGATCGGCGTAGACGCACCACCGCCGGCTTCGGGCATCTCGCCACGCTCGAAGCCGCCAGCCTTCCACCCCTCGTACTCGTCGGGCGTCATGCCGTAAGCACCCTCGATATGTTTCGCCCAGCTCTCGTCGCTCATAGCACCCACGGGGGCAGCCCGAGTTCGGTGATCTCCTCCGGATACGACGGCCACTCGGCGTCCCACCCGAAATCATCGATGCAACGAGCCCAATCCGAGAGCAGGGATCTCACCTCTAGCGATCCGCGTCGGATCGCTGCCGGCGCGACCTCGTACACCGCCATCGCGAACGGCGGCTTCTTCTCACAGGCTATGATGATGAACCTGTCCCGGTCCTCGAATGGAGAAAGGTAGTGGGCACTTTGCCGGTAATAGCCGAAGTTGTGGATCGCTTTTGCCATGTGTTCTGGGCTCGCATCAATCGTCGATTTGAGATCGATGAGATAGTCGCCATCGGCGGGTAGCCCGTCTATCTTCGCCTTGCATTCGATCCCGGTGGGCTCGTCTGTCCAGAAGGCGGCAACCTCGGTCCTCACCCCACTGAGCAGCGGACCAGCCACCGGATGCCCGAGCACCCTCTCGCGCATTTCGCATACGGTATCGTAGTCATCTGGCTTGAGGATCTTGTCGAAGTCGTATCGCTCCTCGAGCTCGGCTTTCGCGGCCTTGCCCTCCTTCGTGCGCCCGCTCAGTTCGGAGCCCCGAGCCCAACTCTCATCGAAGTTGCGCGGCTCCAGGGTAGCGACATGGAACGCGGTGCCCAGCCGCATGGCCGGTGTCGGCTCCGAGGGATGCGCGAGCGCATGCTGGAGATGCGCGGGGCTCTTCTTCAATTCGCTTAGGAGGCTGTTGCTCGCCCGTGGTGCCGCGAAGTATTCCTCGTCAGGTAGGTCAAGTAGTTCGAGATCACTCATCTTCGACGCTCCATTGGAGGGATACCCCCCCGCTTTGGGTGGTTGGTTGGTTCTCGAGGCTCCGCAGATACCATGACTCACGGCGCTCGGGTGATGACAAGAACGAGCACGGGAGCTGGTAGGCTCGCACCGACATATGATGCTTCGACCGCTTCAGCGTCTGGCAGACGCCTCGGAAGAGGTGCAGTGGATCGGCGCCGTTCTTCGATAGATGCTCCGCATGGAGCGCATTCAAGACGCGAGCCCTCTTCGGGGTCAGGCTCGGGTGCGGACCCTTCGGGCTCAATTCACTGAGCCAGACATCAAAGAGCGGTTGGCTGTAGTCGGCGCCCTTCGACTTCTTCGGCGCTTTCTTGGGTGCCTTCTTGGCCGGCGCCTTCGCCGCGCCCTCCTTGCGGAACGAGGATCCGCTCTGGCGGTGATCCCAGTTCAAGACTTCGATCAGAGTGCCGACATTAGGCTTGCCGTGCTTCACGATTTTGATGCGGCCATCACGCACCAAGACGGCGACCATACGCTCGACCTTCGGCGGGCTCCACTCGACCCGCCTATTCTGAGTCGTATAGGCGCAATCGGCGGCTATGGACCGGAAGCTGCGTAGAAACTGGCCGGTCTTCACCTCGACGCCCTGGTAGGTGTACGCCTTCGTGCCGAAGTTGGTCCGCAGGAGGATGAATAACCACAGCTTGAGAACGTCGGGAGAACCCTCCCACAGAGACGCCTTGTCGAGGATGTCGCGACTCAGCAGGATGAACCCGGGTGTGCTCATTGGGCCTCGATGACCTTGTGCTCCACCAGCCAATCGAAGACATCGGTCACGCAATAGGCTACAACGTGTGGCACCTCGGCCTTCCGGCACTCCTCTTGGAACGCCTCCTGGCTCGGGCGCAACTTGCCCTTGCCGGCCTTGACCTCGACCCAGCCGAAGAACGGGAACTTATCCGGCCCGAAGACGCACAGATCAGCAAGCCCGGGGGTCTGACGTACCCCCCCAGGCTCCTTGCGGTAGCCCTGCTCTAGCGAGTAGCAAGCCATGCCCATCATCGCCAAGAAACTGCGGATGTCGGCGCTAACCTGTGCCTCGGGGCTGCGCCCCCTACGCCTTCCCGGCATTCTTCTGGAGCTCTATCTGCTTCTTCGCTTGCGCGAGTTCCTGCTCGCAACCATGGAGGTGAGTTCGTGCCGCTTCGAGCGACCCCTGCCCGCGCTCGTTTACGACATCCCACGGCAAGTTAGCGAGCCGTGCGCGGACCCTCTCCGCATCCTTCTGCGCCTGATCGAGGTGCATGACGCACGACTCTAACAACTTATTCATGTCAAGTTGCAGGGCCGACAAGTCAGAAGGCGAGTTCATCATCGGCTCCCGGGGCTCCCGGCGTCGATCCCGAGGCATCGTAGTCGCCACGGGGTTTCGGCTTCCAGGTGTTGACGGTAGCGAAGGGCCTAGCCTCACCCCACTGCGGGAAGACGAAACTCCTCGTCGGATCTTTGACCTTCACATCCAGGCGCACTGACTCTTCCCCAGCTTCTGCCTTCTTGGCGAGCCACTCGATCATCTCAGCGATGTCGATTTTGATGTTCGCGAGAATGAACGATTGCGCCTTCTCGTTCGGTGCGAAGACTCGGATCGCTTCGCAGAATTCGTACTCTTTGATATCAGCCATCTGGTTGCTCCTTCATGTTGGCGCTCGTTGAGAGCGTGTGGGTGATTCCTGACATCCTGACGAGGATGTTGTCGATCCTTTCGAGATCCTTCCGGAGGCGACGAAAGTGCCTGATCTCCAACCACGCGATGACATCCGACATCTTGTAAAAGACGAATTGACCACGCGCCCTCGCGCCACGTTTCTTCAACTTGCGGAATTTTGGACCCCACTCCCTTTGTGTTTTTCGATTCCGTTGGCTGCGATAGACCGACAGTGTCCCTTCCGAGCACCCCAACACCTCGGCCAGTTGTTTAGGATCGAGCCACTTGCCGTACAGCACTTGGACATCTGCAACGTGCCAATCGACGCGAATGGTATTAGCCATTCGGCCCCTCCTTGGTTCTCTTGCGCCTTTCGATGACATCGATAAGCTGGGGATGCTCGGTCACTAGCATATCCGCGAACCACGGGCTGAAGTTGTTGTTCAACCGCACCTTCTTGGTGTCGCGGTAATGTGCTAGGAAGCCGCGTGGTGAGAACCTCTCTTCCTTGTGCGCGAAAGCATCTAGCGCGGCGTCTTGCAAAGCTCGCCAGAAAGGTGGACCGTCCTCGCTGTCCAAGAACTCTATGAATGCGGGGGGCTTCCCATCTTCGCGGCTATAGGGATCAGCCGCCGGCCCCGTAGGCGGCGACGGTGCCGCATCGAACAGGCTCCTCTGATCCTCGTCTACTACTTCCTCCCGGGTAGGCTTGGATCCTCGCCGCTGGTCGCCAGGATCAATCCACGGCATTACCCAGCCGCCATAAGTAGCTTGGTCAGGTAGGAGGTCGCGCCTCTCACGCGTTCGATTGGCGTCTTGCCCTTCGCGCCAGTGCCGCGCTTTTCAACTACCGCCAGCGCCAACTTGATGTGGCGGTCTTCGACCTCGCCGTTCACTTCACAGGCCGCAATCGTACCGAGGAGCTCTTCTATAGCGGCCTCCAATTCGGCCTCGACCTTAGCTGGGTCCGGCTTCACGAACGCGGCCCTCGCCTTCTTGGCCGGCGCCTTCGCCTTCGGGGCCTGGGCGGTCGCCTCGTTCCCGTCATCATCGTCCGACACACCGACTGAGATTCCAAGACACGCTTGCGTGGTGTATCTCCGCAAGTACGAAATCGCGCTGCCGTATCCATGCGCCGTGTTCGCCTGGAGGGGGATCGATGCCGGTGGCAGCAGGAGCCATTCGCCGCTCTCATGGAGGAGGAGTGTGCTCATGGTAACCGTGCCTTCGCCCTCGCCGGGGAATTGGGTGAGGGCCAGGCCATGCTTCGCTAGAGCCGGCTTCGCGACCTCAAGGACAGCACTAAGGTCCGCGTACTGGGACTTGAAGTGCGCGTTGTCTTGGTTCTTCAACGCCTTGCCTACATCGGCCTGGGCACCAACGAGCGCCTTGCTGATGCTTCCGATGCTTTCAGACATCTCAATCATCTTCTTCTTCTCCTGCTGGTGGGGTATTGGTTATCAGCGGCTGCGGTGACAGCATTCGCTTGACGAGGATCGGGATGGGCGACTCGCCCCGCCTCCACTTGTGTACGGTCGAGGGGCACCGGAATAGGAAGGACTCGGCGTAAGCGGTGACGCCCCTGCCGTCTGCCCTGATCGCGGCCTCGAGAAGGCCAATCGCCGGATCCCCCGAGTGCCTTCCTGGTGGTTTTTCGCTCATATGTCCTCCAATAAAATTGTCCACGGTCAAGATACGCTCTGCCTCCCTACTTGGTCAAGTGTCGAATGCCACTAGCATCTGACACACATCAGTGACGAAACGCTGCCAATAATTGGCAGGGATTAACAGTTTCTCTAAAGTTTATTTCGTTGCTACTCAACGACTTACGCCGCTTGGGGTAGATTAGCCCCTCTATATACTGGTGTCATATGCCACATGGCTATAGATTGAGGTATGAAAAACACAACACACACCGGAGGCACCAAGATGACCGACACATTGATTGAAGTGACAGAAGGGACAATACCCAAGTATCTAGACTTCTCATCACACCTGTTAGATCCCGTTGTTAACGCCAAAATCACGAACTGCTGGCCCAAGGGTTATGGATTTATCGGCCAAGACAAAACTGGATCTGCGTACTTTCAGAAAATTAGGAACCACTCCGCTTCATGCCCATGTGGCCGTTGCCCCACCACCGAAGTTGACGGCCCAAGGGTGGGCAAGGTTGTACTCCCATGACGATCCCAGTGCATTACATCAATCGCGAGTCAGACGGCACCACTTACTGGCATACCGCAGATGGATGGATGGCCGCTCCCACCCAGATCGACGGCACACCCGACCTACACTGTGCTTCTTATGTCGTGGACTTTGAGCCGGGAGAGGGCGAGATCGGCGTTCGCGGACAATTCGACGAGGCTTCCTCAAGTACCGAACTGTTCGCATGGCTCCGCACCAAGGTATGCGAGGGTGGGGATGGGTGCGGTGCTCCACCTTCGGTACGCCCCTACTCCATCAAATTCGAAGACGACCCAGACAACACCTACTTCGAGTGGCAGGAAGATAAGTCGCGCACGGTCCATTACTGCGATGACTGCGCCCACCTTTTACGGCGCGGATGGCTCCCAGAAGTGAAACTCATTGAAGGAGGTGCGGCATGAGCAAGGTGATTTTCGATTTCGTAGGCGGGGACGACGAGAAAAACAGGCGCGTAGAGGACGCCATGCGGAAGGAACTGGCGAAGCTTGCGACCGATCCCTACCGGACGCCCGAGCAGAAGCAGCAGGAAGCCGATATGGATAGGGAGCTTGAGGACATCGCTGAACAATACGGGGACGACGAGTGAGCGGCTACGATGATGTGGATTTCGCAATAGCCGTGCTCTGCATCGCAGGGGTCTGTCTGGTCGTCGCGTTGGTCGCGGAGTTCATCGCAGAGCGGATGGACGGGGACTGAGGCACCCCGTATCGAACCAAGCGGGGTCTGGGGCTGACGCTCTGGACCCCGCTTTCGTGTTAAAACCCCCCACCCTAGTAGACCACTCGGACACCCGCCGAAGCCGCTTAGACGGCGCGTGAGAGCCTCGTTTTTCGGGGGATCGGGCCGGAACGGGCTATTTGGTGACCACCACCCCGATAGCGAACCCGACAGCGGCCATCCACCAATCGGCCTTGAGTCGTAGCCCGAAGCTCGGGGTCATGGACGAGCGCAGGGCTTCGATCTGACCTACCATGATCGTGGTGCTGGCCTCATGCTCCGCGATCACGGCCCGCAGACCCAGGGCTAACTCACTGGCCTGGACAGCGCGAAATCGTTCCGCTGCCGTCACGCTGCGCTCGACCTCGACCACCTCCTCCAATGCGCTGATCTGGATCTCGTAGCTTTCGACCACCGCATCTAGCCCGACAACTTGTACGGAGTCCAGGGACGCTCTCAGGCTCTCTGACAGCACCTCAGAACGCTCTCGCGCTGCCTCACGGCTACGGGTGAGCCTAGCGACCTCACGCTCGGCCTGAAGCCTCTGGAGGGTAGCCGCTGAATCTGCCGCTGCGAGTGCTTCGGCCAACGAGTCGGCGTGGACGGCCACCGAATCCAAGACAAGTTCCTGGAGCTCGAGGCGGGACTCTGCGTCATCTGCTATGCCGCGCCAGTAGCTTGCCTGGGAACTCTGCTGTACGAAGACCGCGAGAGCGCCTACAACGGCGAGCCCAACCCAGACCCAAGGCGAGACTTTCATCATTCCCAAGGGTCTGCTGGCGTGAAACATTTCATGCAACGCACCTCTTTGGTCTTTATGCTATACCAGACCATAGCACAGGTTAGTGCATTGCAAATCGAACACGGCCCACGGGCGCGAAACCTTTTATTCCTATTATTCCTGACGTTGACCCACTCTTCCTCGCCCATTGGGCCGTATACGATTTTGCCGCTACTCATTTATTCTTCAACGAACAGATTCTCCGGCTCAACACCGTGCTGGTGCAATAAATAGTGTTTAATCCCAAGTTTTATGGTATGAATCAGTCGGCAGGTATGAAGTAGAGTTTCTAGGGTTTCCCGGTGTTCCGACCCCTCTGCGCTTCCACGATCCATTTCCATGTGAGTAAAAAAAAGCATCTCATCAAGAAGTTTTCCTATGTTGAGAACAAGCTCTTCTGGGCCTTCCTCATGTTCTGAGTCCCAGTAAGAGCTTTGCCACAACGCTACGCCACCACGGGTTGGTCGCTCCCAATCTTTGTATTCACTCATAACGATCTTCTCCTTACCATCGGGCCGGTGCGGTTCTGCCGATCATGCCGCGAACGTCGATGTGCGTAAAGGTATTGTAGCGTCCGATCCCGAACTCGTCGCTGTCAGGATGTCTTTCCAGAATGTCGGCTACCTCGGCTGGCGTGAATCCGGCCTTAACGACATCGGCTGCACCACAAGTCATGTGCATCGACCGGGCAACTCCACCGATTCTATGGTTGTAGGTGCTATCCCGATACCAACTGTTAACGCGCACCGGCATCGGCCTGACCGCCGCTCGCAGGTCGCACAAAACGCGACAAAGTAAAATCGCGTTGGGGATCAGGTGAGATGGTGGTGTCCTAAGCTGGTGGGGTTTGTAAAGTGCTGTTGCGGGGGCCTCGCGCCCCACATCGGCAATCTCAAGCGGATGGAAGTGGTCGACGTTCGCTCGTTCCAATGCCTCGCCGCACACCTCTACCCATTCATCTCTCGTCATCGCGGAACGCTGGATCGTTGTCTAGGAGTTTGGGTCGCTGTGGCTCCCGCGTAACTGATGCGCCGATACCGCTGGCTATGGCACCGATCTGCGGCAGGATGTACTGAGCGATTCTGGGGCCGGCAGTCCACGCGAGGAGGCCGGTGAAGATCGTGCCGAGCAATGCGTAGGCGGCATTCGGCACCTCGGCCCACAGCAAGCTGTCAGCTACGATGATGATGGCGGTGAACGCCAATGACGCGACGAGCAGAACCCTGGCGGCTGATGGGTTGCCTTTCTCGTCGGATAGGATCTGGGAGATCATCGTCTACCGATTCGTCTATTCCTGTCTCTTGTCTCCACCAAATTGAGCAAGCCTGGGACCGCCGTACCAGTAACCCCAGGAATAGCCCTTCCGGCTTGACCAGCCATATACTGAGTAAATGGGCTGCTGCTCACTACACGCCCCGCTACGTTCAATAATCCCCTGTTCGCTGCTGAGCCCACCGCCATTCCTGCCCCCATAGCTAGGGGTGACCCTCCACCGGCAGCATATCCAAGTCCTCCACCGGCACCCATGCTGGTAGCATTAAATATACCAGGAAGATTTCTCATCCCGGTCATAGGTTGAGACTGGGCTCCGGTAGCTCTTGTGGCTCGTAACATTCTATTCAACGCATTCGCGTCATCCAGAGCTCTTGGCGTGTTTTGGAAAGCGAGTGTGCCAGTTCGAGGACGAGCAGCATCCCCCATATTTAGAGCATTGCGAGTTGCAGACGGGGAGAAACTCGTGGTCGCGAACTTCGACCTTCCGGCGTAGGCTGCATTTTCTGCAATATCCTGTGCGACAGCCCTTTGCCCAGATTCCGGTAGTAGGTTCATCAGACGTTGAACTTTGTCCGGGTTACCAGGCCCACCGTATCCAACAGTCCTTCTGATCAACTGGTCTGCGCCGTCTTCGGCACCCGTTGCGGCCTTGAAGATGACTCGGTCTACCCTATATGGAGTGACATTGTTTTTGAAGAACTCCATAGCTGTAACGTGAGCTTGGCCCCCGGTGGTTGGGTTCGCGGTGGCCCAAACATCCAGGTCATCCATGATCCCGCCGAGCAAATACTTGACCTGACCATCTCCTATGCCGACAGCGGCCCGAGGATTGTCGATAAGCTCGTTGAGTGACCTCTGCCAGTTGCGGAGTCGGGCATACGTTATCGGTGTTCCCTCGTCCAAGGAGCCTTGAATGGCCCTAGCTAACCTGTCTACGCTGCCGCCGGGAGTATCTTTAAGCTGCTCGATTATTTCAGAAGCCCGACTACCTGTCGTATTTATTGGGACTGTAGCCCCTTCAGCGGCCCTGGCCGCGTCATCAAACAAAGTTGTAGCTGCGTTTTTCGCTTGCTCGTAACCCGAACGAAGCATATCTGCTACGGCCCGATCTGGGCTTGGGCTTACAGCCCCAGGTACTGCGCCTTGTGGTGCTAGGTTATCAGCGAAACGCTGTACGGCTCCGCTCATCTCGTCAGCCTGTTGTGAAGCCTGTCTCACGGCTGGGCCACTTCTTGACGCAGTCAGGAAATCTTCTGTCGCTCGAGCTCCTTCATCAAAATCGCCAGCCCGAGGAGTCACCCCGAGTCGGGTAGCGTCATCTAGATACTGCGCAGCACCAGGCTGTAACCGACCCAGCACCTGATTTACTACACGGCCACCGACCCTAGAGGCTCCACCTCCCGCAGCCATACTGGCCGGGACGCGGAGATACCAAGGTACGTCAAGAGCCGCGAGTCCCTGATCGACCCCTGTCCCTGCTATACCAGAAACGGCGCCGACTACAGCCCCCACTGGGCCACCCATTAGGGCACCCATGCCGCCACCGACAAGGGCAGAGACGACGTAATCGGACATCCGCGATCTGGTTGCCGGATCTTCCAGGTTCGGATCTTCCCGGTGCCGACGAGCGAGTTCTGCCATCATCGCTTCATAGGTCCATCCAGGATCACCCTCCGAGAGGCCACCCTGCCAACCGCCATTCCTGTCTTCAAAGCCAACGGCGTCTGGTGCGTAAATATCTCTATGGACCGCTCTCGACAACGCTTCACCTTCCAGGTTGCCATACCTCTCAGGGAATTCTTGCTTCATGACTAGAAAGTATTGTTCAAGCTCGTTCATGATCCTGGCCGTGGCCCCTTACCAATACCGAGATGATCAACAGCCTGGTAATACGAGCGTTCCTCTTCACCGTATTGATCTAAAATGCTTTGAGCCCGACCTCGGAAGCCAGCGTCAACATCAGCGAATCCTCCCTCTATAGGTGCAAGACCATGAATATCTCTTGCCCAGCGAACAGCGTCTTGGATGTATGCTCTTCTCATCAAGTTCAAAGCTGAACGCATTTCTTCCGGACTCATACTGCGATCTCCTTGAGCCATTTTTCTCGCCATATCCAATTCGTAATTCGACTTAGCCCCAGTAAAGTTTGCTAAGATTTGCAGCGTTCTCGTTTGGCCGAGTCTCTCAAAGGATCCTATCATTCCCAGCAACTCTGGATCGCCTCGCAACCGCTGGGCCACATCAGCGGCTGCGGTGCCACGCAAGACACCTGTTATTTCGGGGAACCTTTCATGGTCTACGATAGCAAGTGTCTGCTCGATATTCTGGAGCCCTGGTAGCGTCTGGCCTTCAATCGTCTGACGCATCCCGTACAGGTCTCGCACCCATGTCGCCATCGCCTCTTCGGCTGGGTTTGTTGGCGTTGGCGTATCTCCCGTATTGATCGTAGTTCCAGCTGCCGGTGGATTTCTTTGCATATAGTTAAGGCTTGCTTTCTTCTCCGGGGTGAGGGTTTCAAACCATGTGAACTTCTCTTGAAGCTCTTCGAGAGTAGTTGGTTCAGCCTCTTCCATCACCGCGAGCTCGCCTAATGCCTCCTCATAGCCTTTCTTGTCACCCGCCATAGCCAGTAACCGTTGGAGCCGTATTGGATCGGTGAAGCCACGCAACTCGTATCTCGCCTTAATCGCGTTCTGTCTGGCAGTCAGATCCTGGGGGGTGGTCTCACCCGCTTGAGCAGTCCGTTGCCGTGCGGCTTCGCTGGCACCGTACCGAGCCCTCTCGGCTGCGAAGCCCTTGAGCCCCGTCCCGAGTGAGCCGCCGAAGCTCGCGCCTGAGCGTCCAGCCGCTTCCATCATCGCACCGCCGGCTGCGGTCATGGCCTGTCCTATCCCCGGTCCCCCTAGGTAGTCCCCGACACCCGAGAGGAAGCCGCCACCATCACCATCACCGACATCGGTTCTGTCCTGTGGTGCGCTAGGCACCGCACGGGACATTGGCAGATATTCGTTCGTGCCAGCCCCGGGGTACACACTTCCAATCGGCGCCCCTCCGAGTGGACTATCGATAGGACCCTTGGCGACCTCCTGCATGAATCCTTCGCCTCTAGGACGCAGGGATGAGATCACCGAAGCCGCCGAGGGGACTCGCTGGGAGGGCGTGGTGCCTCGAGTAGGAGTACGCTGCGACATCTGAGGCATACTGTAGGAACCGCTCTGCGCTCTGCGCTGGGCGCCAGCCGCCTGTATATCCCTCCAACCGCCTGACCCGGGAGCGGCGATCCGCTCAGTGAACGAACCCGTCGCATCGAGTAGAGGCAATGAAGCAGTCATGCGATTGCCACTACGAAGTTGACTAAGCCACTGCTGCGCGGGATCCTGCGCCCGATACTGCCTGAGCTCGCGTGGAATAAACGGCATTGTCTTCAGATGGCCTCAAGTTGGATGCCTATGGCATCGTAATCGACCCAGTAAACACCGTTCCTGTTTCCAACCGCGTCCGGTCGCTGCTTCATCACCTCTTGGGCCATCACGCCCCTGTACCTGCTGTCGTTACCGATATAGTTGTAATCGTAAAGATTGAAACCGTTCTTCACGCCAGCATATTTGATGTTCTCCTTCAATCTCACATCACTATACTTTTTGTAGGTGCCGTAGATGTCGGCACCGATACCCCCAGCCGCAAGCAAGCCGCCACCGATCTGACCCATGAGACTCGGTTTCCGGCCATATTGCCACTGTTGACCGCCTGGCATCATCGACTGTGTCAGTGCGAGAGATTCCGCGCCTCCCTCAATTCCTCTGAGCCACTGCTCATAGTCAAATGCCATCTGAGCTCGTTGCGTCTGTTCCTGGATAGAGCCCATCCCCGCGAGTTGTCCTGCGGCACCGAACGCAGCGCCTTGGGTCATGCCGCCGACATCAGCCAACTGCTGGGCTGCGGCCATCTGCTGCTGTCTGAATTGACCTTGGGCGTCGAGGCCCATGCCACCCGCTTGTAGCCCCATCTGCGAAAGAGTTTGACGCCGCACAGCTTCCTGCTGGGCTTGCCGTCCGGCAGCATCCGCGCCAAGGCTTTGGGTCTGCATGGAAGCATTGACCCGTGCCTGAGCCGCCTGTGCCCGCCTAGCTGCCTCAAGCCCCGCCGCCTGGTTGCCTGACGCCAGCGCGGCTTGCTGGTCAGCGCGAGCAGCCTCAAGCGCATTGGAGGCTGTAGCCATAGTGGCCTGTTGCCCCAACTGCTGCTGTTGCATAAACGCTTCGGCGCCGAGGCCCTGAGTCCCCTGTTCGCGCTGGAGATCCAACTCGGTCTGTCGGACGGCTGCTTGCTGACCGAAGCCGGCCTGTTGCATACCAGCTTCCAGCCCAAGTTGCTGAGTCTGCTGTTGACGCTGGAGGTTGAGTTCAGCCTGGCGCATCTCCCGTGCCGCGCCGATCTGTTGGGCCTGCGAGCCACTGGTGAGTGCCGTCTGTTGGTTGGCGCGAGCAGCTTCCATACCCAACTCAGCCTGTCGAATCGCTGTCTGCTGCCCTAGTTGCTGGGCTTGCATTCCACCCTGGAAGCCCAACTGTTGGGTCTGCTGTTGTGCGGACAACTGCATCTGGGCTTGGTCCACCTGGCGTTGAGCCTCCATACGCTGGGTTTCGCTGCCCGTCTGTAGCGCCGCCTGTTGGTTCGCTTGGGCGGCTGCTAGTTGGTTCTGTGCGGTCTGCATTCCCGCCTGTAATCCCAACTGTTGCGTCTGCATTCCTGCTTGGCGTTCCCACTGCTGACCAGCAAGCGAAGCCTGTTGAGCGCGAGCGGCATCGGCTTCACGGCGCTGCGCTTGCAACTGCTGGCCCTGCATCGCCGCTTGTATCCCTAATTCTGCACCGCGAATTCCACCAGCCTGTGCCAACTGCTGCGTCTGCATCTGCGCTTGAGTTCCCAACTGCTGACCAGCTAGTGCGGCCTGTTGGGCACGGGCAGCGTCCGACTCCCTGCGTTGGGCCTCAAGTTGCTGGCCTTGCATGGAGGCTTGCAGCCCTAACTCTGCACCGCGAATGTCACCGACCTGGGCGAGTTGCTGGGTCTGTAGTTGTCCTTGGAAGCCCAATTGCTGGCCCTGCATCGCCGCTTGCTGGGCACGGGCAGCGTCGGATTCTCTGCGTTGCGCCTCGAGCGCCTGACCGGCCATGCCTCCCTGGAAGCCTAACTGCTGACCCTGTAATCCAGCTTGCTGACGCCGTGCAGCATCAGATTCCATCATCTGCGCTGCGCGGTCGAACCCTGCACCTCGGATCTGGGCGATATTGCGTTCCTGCGCCTCAATCAAGCCAGCCTCTTCGACCGTGCCCCTCGACCCGAACGCGCCGACCTGCGCCTGACGCGCTTTTTCGCGGTTGAGGGCGACCTCATAGTCCTGGCGAGCCTGGGCCACCGCTGCCTCGGTTCCCGCTGTATTCATGTAGTCAGACATCGCGGGGCCACCCAGGAACGAAGCGCCACCGAATTCACCGGGAGCTACGCCGCCGACCGCAGTCGTAGTCTGGCCTGTCACTGGATCGACCGTCAGACCACCAGGCCCTGCAATCGTTCCTGGCCCAACTGCTCCAACTGCCTCGATTGTCTGACCCGTAACCGGATCGACCGTTACCGCGCCAGGCCCTGCAAACGTAGTCGGTGCAAACGCACCAACCTCCGTAGTTGTCTCGCCCGCGACTGCCTTGAAATCTTTCAGCCCCTCGGGGGTCTTAACATTAAACGCCGTACCGGAAAGATCCTTATACGATACCGGCGATGCCTTGGCAAGGGTCTGGTCCGTCACAGAACTTGACGTCATCACATTGGTGGCTAATCCAGTATCCGGATCTATGAACTGAGCAGGGCCGCCGATTGTTTGATCGCCAACCCTTTCGGCTACGGCAGCGGTCGTATATTCGCCGGTAAGCGGGTCCAAGACCCGTCCGGGCCTGTCCACCTGACCGATCTGGGAGAGTTGCCGCTGGGCCTCGGTCATGGCTAAAGGAGTATTCTCCATCACCATAGTACCATCGGGATTCGTTATCGGATCACCAGTAGCATCTCGCGCAATCCTTTGCCCTGTCCCCTGAGTCCCATAGCCTGTCTGATCCGATATAAGTCCCTGCCTGACTGCCGGTACATCGCCAATCGGGAAACCCGTTTCTGGGTCAACTCGAGGGAAGCCCGTGGCTGGGTCCAACGATCCGAACGTGAACGCATCTCGTTCATCTACGCCGAACGGTGTGGCCCTGGTCGCATCCGCACCCTCTCCGGTGACCTGGCCCCGAATCGCGTCATAACTAGGACGGTAACCGGGGATTACATCGCCCGTATCGGGATCGACTGTATCACTTTCCAACTGTGAGCCGGAAAAGCCAAATCCCGTTATCGGCACCAAATTGCCGGTCGCATCTCGCTCAAATCCCGGTGTCTCACCGATCCCTGCCTGATCCTGTTCTAGCCAGCCGGCAGTCCCCGGTTTAGCCACGCCCGTAACGGGGTCAATCTCTCCAGGCAGGAACCTGTCATATCCAAGTTCCTCTGGGCCGCCTTGTTGCAACATTCTGCGTGTAGCTTCGGCACCCTCCTCCATTTCGCGTATACCGACCGTTTCCGAGTAGCGGTCACCTACATCTTGGCGTACTTGGCGTCCCCTTTCGTCGGTATAGAAGAAATCGCGTTGCGCTTCTTCTTGTGCCTTGGTGCCAAGCAAGCCGGTGGGGGCATAAATACGCTTTTGACCACCCCCGGCCCAACCCGGATCTTCGTCCCACCAATCCTTCTGAAATTCCGGCCCTCTGCGGGACTCGGGAACCCATCCTTCCTCATAGAATGGGCGCTCTATGTCTCCCGCTGTTGGTGGCCCCACTACACTCCGCGTCGCTGGACCAACGCCCTCCGGTCCACCACCACTTGCACCCATACCGGCATAATCACCGCGTTCCTGCCGCGACATCTGTACTGGTGGCGGACCCCCACCTAACTGCCGCCGGTTAATCTCTGGGAATGCGGCGAGTTGCTGCTCCTGCTGCTGTTTCCGCTGTCTCTGCCGCTCCGTTATTTGCGGTGGCCCATAGTCGTCAACCACCATCCCCTGCTGTTGTTGCTGTTGCTGTTGTTGCTGTTGCTGCTGTTGCTGCTGGTATCCGCCGCCATAGCCGCCGAACCCCATCTCATCATAATAGGGGTCATCCCAGAC
>Ga0209501_10001833_pt1 | contig 22961 bp, 15 predicted proteins | sample ArcticOcean_MG_C_4_FD_187434 | JGI IMG/M metagenome (GOLD analysis project Ga0209501, IMG submission 187434) | Marine microbial communities from western Arctic Ocean - ArcticOcean_MG_CB4_134 (SPAdes) (version 2) | ecosystem: Environmental > Aquatic > Marine > Oceanic | place: Arctic Ocean...
CCCATCCCGAATTTCGTGGCTCCACCCAAATAAAAGTTCCATTACCATTTCCAGTTAATAAATTGCCATACGATGCGTCGGCTCTACCAATATTGGGTTGAAATTCATAAAAATTACCAATGCTGATAATATCTTTTATATCATCACCATTAAAATCTGCCGTAGCAAAACCAAATATGGGAGACTTTTGTGCTTCAAGTGGTAGAGGGGTTAGTGTGTAATTACCACTGTTATTTGAGATATAAACCGATTCAAACGTTTCTACTTGTTTATACACCATATCTACTCTCATTGATTCAGTTATGATCATATCAAGGGTCTTTTTGGAGAAATCTTCGTAATTATTAAATTGTTTTCTTAAAGGCACAACCTGTCCTTTGAGCTCATCAAGGCCTACAAATAGCCATTCTTTATTGTCCTTCCAATAAGATAATAAGGGATCTGTTTTAGAATTTCCATCAAAATCTTTTATATATAGTCCTAGTGGCTTATCTAGAGTTGGTCTTAAAGCAGAATTTGTCCCATTATTTCCGACTAATAAATCTATATCGCCATCACCATCCATATCCTCAGCATGTATTGCATTCCACCATCCCGAAGAGTACTGTATTGATCTGGATTGAATTGTTCTTCCACTAAACTTCAATATAGTAATGGGCATCCACTCTCCAACAAGGAACAATTCTCCAGAGTCTTTTAAAAATGTCGCATCTGTGATCATTCCAATTTCTAAAAGTTTTGATGTTTGGCTATCAGAACGAAATACTAAGTCTCCCTGATTCCATAAAATGGAACTTCTAGGAGATATTCCATAGCTACCGGTAACTGAACGAGCCCCTACGAATAAATCAATATATCCATCCCCATCAAAATCATTTGCAACGACTACTGAACCATTTGAATTTGGTAAAGATGTAATTTTGGAGCGGTAATAATTACCTTTTCCATCATTAATATATAACCTATCAGCAAGTAATAGAGGGTCAGTATGTCCTCCTCCACCGCTTACAACATATAAATCCTGATCACCATCATTATCAGCATCAAAAAAAATCGCATTAGTATCCTCATAGCCACTGTCTAAAATAAAATCTTTTGTTGATACTTTTTGAAACAGCTGTTGTTCATTCGCTATTTGGGTATGAAGTTCGCCTGGTTGACCTTTTGATCCTCCGATATAAAAATCGGTCATGCCATCTTCGTTAATATCACCAATCGCTATCTTAGGTCCATCGGTAGATAATTTATAGGGCATTAGTCTTTCTAATTCAAAGTCGTTATAATCATCTTCATTATGAACAAAATCAATTCCTGATGCCATTATTCTTTGAAACACTTTAGAGGGTTTTATTTCCTCATTCTTAAGTGAAATTGCATTTTCTATACTCAATTCTATAGTAGAATTAATAGAAACATTACTCAAATCTTGTGAAAATCCTCCAGGCCAGCTAATATGCACCGTGTTTATATTATTATTTTTCTCAAGTCCAAAATGTAACAAAGGCTCAACTGAAGATAACCAACCTCTAGCAGTAAAAACCTCTTGGGTTTGTTCAAGGTTATTGGTTTTAACCACAACTTTGGCTCCGATTCCCATTGGATTTTTATCTGTGCCCTTTATTTTAACTCTTAAGAAGTTGTTATTATTTGATTCTCTAGAATTATTTTTTAAAATATTAGCTTCACTATTATAGTTGTTTACAACGATATCTAAATCACCATCATTATCCAAATCAGCATAAGCTGCTCCTGTTGAATATCCTTCAAAATTAATACCCCACTCATTGGACACATCTTCAAACCCCAATTTTCGATTATTCTTATAAGCAAAATTAGGAACAGCCCCATCTGGCATTTTATTTACTAGCTCTAAATCAGTAAGATGTTTTACATTTTCATTGTAAGCGAAATTTATATAATCCAAGTCATTTAAGCGGTGCAATACTCCATTTGTAATAAATATATCCTTCCAACCATCATTATCAAAATCGGCTACTAATGGAGACCAACTCCAATCGGTAGCGTCCATCCCTGCCTGTTGCCCTATTTCACTAAATTGAACACCTTTGTCAAATAACTTTCCTAGATTTAGCTGAAGCATATTTCTTGAATATTGGTAATTATACCCATATTCCATTCTAAAATCATAAATATTGAAAGGGGCCTCTCCCATGGATTTCTTCCTTATTTCTTCATTGTAGGGCTTCATATCCAGAGTGATAATATCAAATAAACCATCATTATTTATATCTGAAATATCATTACCCATAGAAAACCTACTGGTATGTCCTAAAGAATTTGTTCCATTTTCGGTAAAAGTTCCATCCCCATTGTTATAATAAAGAAAATCGTTTTCATGAAAATCGTTTGAAACATATATATCAGCGTAACCATTATTATCGATATCTGAAATTCCAGCTGCTAGGCCATAGCCAGCTGCACCACCATAAATCCCGGCTTCATCACTAACGTCAACAAACTTATTGTTTTCATTTCTAAAGAGTTTATCTCCAGTTAGGCTATCTCTCTTGTTTCTCGTCTCCGGTCTTTGATATACTTCAGGCTTGTGAACTGCATGATTTAACTGAAACATGTCTAAATCTCCATCAAGATCATAATCAAAAAAATAGGCCTGTTGAGAAAATCCTACTAAATCTAGGCAATACTCTTTTGAGGCTTCGGTAAAAGTTAAGTCGCCGTTATTAATAAATAATTGATTGTGCCCAAAGAATTGTTTGTATTTGCCAACTACACTCACATATATATCCAGAAATCCATCAGCATTAACATCTGCCATAACGACCCCATTTGTCCAACTATTAATACCCGAAAATCCTTCAGCATTTGCAGTAGCCGTAATATCTTCAAAGATAAAATTGCCCTTGTTTAAATATAACGTGTTAGGTAATTGATTTGCTGTAAAATAAACATCAGCTAGTCCATCATTATTTATATCTCCGATAGCAACTCCACCGCCATTATAAGCATATAAATATTCTACAATATTCAGATGTTCTGTACTTTGAACATCATTAGAAAATATTACTTTACTTGATTTGCTATCAACTATTGAAAACAGTTTATCTTCCCGATTTTTACAAGCGCAGAAAATAAAAAGCAAAACAAGAGACTTGTAGTAAGGCTTAAGAAAAAACAATTTATACATAGTAATAGTACTTAAATAAATCACTAATTTATTAATAAACAAGACCAGGTTAGACAGAAAAAGTAATTAAGTTAAAATTAGAAATGTATAAGTCTTATACTTTTTTAGTTATCATCATTGACTATGGTGTTATTATCAGACAATAAATCAAAATAAAATACGTCTACACTATTTGTATAAATATTTTTATGAATTGTAATTCTTCTATTGCCATCTATTCTAGTAAATGCTGACCCTTTGTCTTTAGATTTAATTTCCATAAAATCTTCTCCATACTCTTCTTTATGTATTACCAATACTTCGCTAAGTAAAGTATCTATAGAGTACTTTGAATTCCAAGGAGCGAAAGCAGAATATTTGTATTCAACAGGAAGCTCATTAATTTTTCCTTTATGAAACTTTGGATAGAAGTCTACACTAAATTCTTTTCCATACCTCTCAAATGTATAATTTACTGTAGTATTATTGATTCCTTCTCCAAAAAAACCTTTTTTATTTAATTCCCAGCAATGCGCAAAAAACTCTCTCTTGTTCATTCCAAATCTGACATTCAACAAAAGGGTATCATACTTAACATTCCTAGATAATTCTCTTTCAACTCGTAAACGATATTCACTTGATTGGTTACAAGCAGTACAAAGCAGCATAATTAATCCCAAAAAGATAAAAGCACCTCTTTTCATAACACTATATTTTCAAAGCTTTTAAATATTAAAATATTAAAAAAAGTCAAGTGATATAATCACTTAACTTTTTTTAATCAACAAATAAAATAAAACTAATTTATATTAATATCCAGGGTTTTGAGTCAAACTTGGATTTGCTTCCATATTACCCGTTGATACTGGAAAAATATTAATATGAGTACTTGCATCAGCCGGCTTATCAAACCAAGCATCATTGAACGTGCCAAATCTAATTTGATCTTGTCTTCTATATGCTTCGAAACATGTTTCGCGTCCTCTTTCGGCAAGTAGATTCTCTAATGTTAATTCTGTAAACGGAGCTACACCAGCTCTATCACGAATCATATTAGCTAATATAAGTGCACCTCCTGCATTTCCTAATCTTAATTCAGCCTCTGCTTTGGTTAATATTATATCTCCTAACCTAAATAAAGGAAAATCATTACTCATTTGTCCTGGAATTCCACCCATTTCCATCTCAAACTTACCAATTCTTACTCCGTCTTGACGTAACGCATCACGTACATTTCTTATATTTGGAGTAAAGTTAATAGGAGGCCCATTAGGGTCTTCCGGTTCAGCTTGATTATCTAGTAAAATAGCTCCAGATGAATCATATTGCTGTCCCTCAATAAAACTACCAAGTCTTACATCATTTGCCTCAAAAGAATTATAAAAATCTTCCATTGATGAGAATCCATTCCACGGTTGTTGTGTAAAGTTATAGGTTTGTTGACTTGAGTAATGTAGCGTTCTAACTGCTAAATTCATTCCTCCAGAAAATACCTTATCATAGACAAGAACAAATATATTCTCACTGGAACCCTCATTATCAATACTAAAATTATCAAAGAAACTAGGTACCAGCGAATAATTACCAGAATCAATAATAGCAGTAGCATGTTGATTTGCTTTATCCCACTGGGCAGTACCATTCCATACTTCGGCATTTAAATACATTTTTGCCAATAAGGCGTGTGCCGTCCATTTATTGATCTTTCCATAACTTGAACCTCCTACTGTGGTAGGTAGGTCGTTAATCACACCTTCGACTTCACTTATAATAAAAGCAAATATTCCAGCACGTTGAGTAGTCGTTGGGTTTTCTACTGCATCAGTGAATGAAGTTACCAATGGAATATTTCCGTAAATATCCATTAAATAGTAATAATTAAGGGCTCTCAGTACTTTTAATTCTTTAATAGTTTGAAGCGCTGCGTCTGTACCCACTTCTTCTAATTGATAGAGGATTCGATTTACGTTGTTAATTCCTGTATACAATGAGTTCCAAGCTCCACCTGTATAAAAATCATCTGGCTTTAAATCGTGTTCATGAATTCTCGCCCATTGGCCATTTTCTGCCCAATCGGTACCTCTTGTTGGTACAATTCCAATATCTGAAGAGATTACTTGCGTTACCCAAGGTCCTCCAATCCAACCACCATAACTTGAGTAAGCAGCTCCGACTAGTGAATTTACTTCTTCTGTTGTTTGTCCAAATTCTGAACTTAAAATTTCTGTAAAAATCTCCTCTTCTAAATCACAGCTCGCCATAACAGATATTAGGGCTAAACCAATTAATGTTTGATAAAATTTGTTTGTTTTCATAATTATTATTTTTTAAAACTTAATATTTAATCCTAAAACGACTGTTTTCGTAGTAAACCATGTATTTCTACGATCTATTCCTGGTATAAGTGGATCATCGATATCAGTAATAAAATCACCGTTACCTTCCTGACCGTTATCAGTATATCTTACTTCTGGGTCAACCCCTTTATATCCTGAAATTGTAAACAAGTTTTGTCCAGAAAGATATAGTCTACTTGATTCAATACCTAAACTTTCACCGAAACCAGCTAAATTTAATCCTATGGTGATATTATCTAGTTTAATGAAATCGGCCTTTTCTACATATAAGGTACTTAATCTTGATTCATTTATAGTTAATCCAAAAGTTTCTGCTCCAAAACTAGAAGCCAACACGTTATAGGTTGGCGCTACATTTGGTTGTTCGTAAAAAGTTCTTGTTGCGTTAACCAAACTATGACCAAACACACCTCTCAATAAAAAGTTAAGGTCCCAGTTATTATATTTGAATGTATTGATAAAATTCAACGAGAAATCTGGTAAACCATTACCTGCTACAATAAATTCACTCTTATCCATGGTTACATTCCAAGTCCCATCTGCGTTAATTCCTTTAAATTCAGGTACATATATATCTCCAATTGGTCTACCTGGTTCAATTATTATTGGAGTAGCTGCATTAAGTCCAGGAGAACCTAAACTACCTACATACTGTCGCTCAGCTGACTCTAAAGATTTTAACTCATTTTTATAAGTTGCTAAATTCATGGCTGGCGTCCATTCCAAACCACTATTTAAAATGGCTTTATACTCTAAACTTAATTCAATTCCAGAATTTTCAATCTCTCCAACATTTGTTAAAGTTAGACCAAAAAGGTTTGGTGGAACAGGAACAGGTTGATTTCTCAACAAGTTTGATGTTGTACGCGTGTAATAATCCACAGTACCTGTTAACTTGTTATCTAAAAGTGCAAAATCAAATCCAAAATCAATTTCTGTCTTTTCCTCCCATTGTAAATCAGGGTTTGGATTACTTGAAGGCGCAAAGGCAGGTATAAAGGCTCCATTGTTAAAATAATTTCCACTTGCTCCAACAGTTGCTTGAGCAGGACCAATTAAATCAAAGGAGGGGATATTTCCTGTTAGTCCCCAACTACCTCTAAACTTCAAATAATCGAAAGGTCCAAATTTGCCATCACTCAAATTGGTGATATTTACACCAGCACTTACTGATCCAAAAGTACCCCATTGATTGTTTTCACCAAATCTATCATGTTGTTCAGGTCTTATTGTTGCTGAAAGGTAATACGTGTCGTCAAAGTCTAAATTAACTCTTCCAAATACAGCAAACAATTTTGATATTCTTTTAGTAGAACCTGCTACAGCTAAGCCGTTAGCAACATCACCAGACATTCCTAGATTATCCAAAATACTATCCGAAATAAAATCTCCGGCTATAAGACTTGATCCAAGAGCACTAAAATCCTGATATGATGTACCTCCTAAAATATTAAGATTTAAACCATCAGTAAGGTCTACGTCATAGGTTATTGTAAAATCTGTTTGCTTAGTAACTAATTTAACATCAAACCAGCGCACTAAACCGTTTTTACCTCCTCCTCTATAAAGAGCATCTTTGCTATATTTTTCAATATTGGTGCGCTTATCTGATTGATAACCATAATAAACTGCAGCCTTAAAACCATCAAACAATTCATATTCTAATTTCATACCCCCAGTCATATTGTTATTCTCTGCTTGACTAGTATTTTGTTCAACAATCGCAAGTGGATTAAACGTATCAAATCCTCCGGATTCAAAATAACTTCCATCAGGATTCTTGGTCGGTGCCGTTGGATTATAAACAGTCGCATATCTAAAAGCAGTTCTAAAACCTATATCTTCATTTCTTACTGATCCAGCTAAAGATGCTGTAAATTTTAAACGATCGTTAAGAGCTGAATGATCGACCGCTATACGTCCGTTAAGCTGGTTAAACCCTGAATTTATTTGAACTCCATTAAAATCTCTATAATTGAAAGATGCCCTATAACTAGTATTATCTGTTCCTCCACTTGAAGATACACCATATACTTGACCAACCGCATCTTGACTAATTGCATCAAGCCAATTAGTATCAGACCCTAGAACATTAACAGAAGTTACGTTAGGCAAAGAAGCAAATTGAGTTGCGTTTGCAACCTCAATACTACGGGCTCTACTCTCAACACTTAGATAAGAATTGAAAGTGAACTCTGATTGATTGGCTTTTCCTTTTTTAGTAGTAATTAAAATAACACCCGACGAACCTCTTGTTCCATAAATTGCAGCAGCACCACCATCTTTTAAAATATCAATACTCGCAATGTCGTTTGGATCTACACTTTGTAAGGTTCCTCCGGCCAAACCATCTATAACAATTAATGGCGATGTATTGGCACCTAAGCTAGAAAGACCTCTTAAACGAATGACAAATTGTCCATTAGGATCTGCACCAGCCCTGGCAATACTTAACCCTGCCACTTTACCTGCCAACAATTGTTCTGGAGAGTTAATATTCCCCTGATTAAAGTCTTCTGGTTTGATACTAGCGACAGAAGTCGTAATGGTTTTTTTGGCTTGGCTTCCATAACCTGTTACTACAACCTCCTCTAATTGAGCAACATCTGCCAGTAATTGTACATCAATAATGCCTTGGCCACTTTCGCTAATCGATTGAGTAAAATGACCTAAAAAACTAAATTCCAGAACAGATCCTTCAGCTACCTCAATAGAATAATTACCATCAAAGTCGGTGGAAACACCGTTGCTAGCACCTTGCTCAAGAACTGTAGCTCCAGGGAGCGGCATACCTTGGTCATCAGAGACCACACCAGTAATTGTCTTTTGCGAAAATGCAACTTGCGTTACAAGCAAACTAACCATCATCAGTCTTAATAAGCTTTTCATACCTTTAAATTTTAATTAATTAATAATTTATTTTAATAAAATTTGACTATGATATATAATAGGTAGAATAATTTTTTACCTTCAAATTTATTTTTATCAATTTTATCATTTTTTTAACATTAATAACTAAATTTAATAAAAAAAATTGATTTTTTGCTAATATTAACAACAAATAGTGCAAGCGTTTGCATTAAATAATTTTCAACCTTTATTTTTTGAGGAAGTTAAAATCTTGTTAGAAGAAGCTCTAGTAATTAGCTCTGGCTTAAAAACTTCATGGCGGAACTCATTAACAAGAGCGCCTTTTTCAGATAAATGTTTTAATAATATTCTTGCCGAGAGCATTCCCATTCCATATCCAGGTTGCCAAACCGAAGAAAGCGCAGGGTTTAAATAGATAGAATGTGGTTCATCATCAAACCCAATAATAGAAATATCATCCGGGATTCTTAAATTAAGTTTATTAGCTATATACATTGCCGAAATGGCCAAACGATCATTCGCAGCAAAAATCGCATCGGGCGGATGTTTCGAGTTTAGGAGTAACTTAGCTGGCTTGATTCCGTCTTCATAAGTAAACCCTTTAGCATGTACAATATTTTTTTCAATAACTGGTAATCCGTGCTTTTTTAAGGCATCCAAATACCCTTGAAGTCGTTGGTTTTTAGTCAATAAGTTCTTAACTCCAGCTATATGTGCAATAGTTTTACAACCTGATTTTATCAAATATTCTATCGCTTGAAAAGCTCCTAAATAATCATCAACCAACACTTTATCTGCTTCTAATCCTTTACAATCCCTGTCAAATAAAACTATTGGGATACCTTTGCTTTGAAGTTGTCTAAAATGATCGAAGTTATTTGTTTTTGAAGACCGTGACACTAATACACCATCAATCTGTATGCGCCATAAATTCTCAATAATGTCGACTTCCTCCTGATAGGACTCATTTGATAGACATACCATTAAAGTGTACTCGGTAGATGCAATAACATTTTGAATACCCGTTAAAGCCATTGAAAAAAAATAATTCGTAATTTCAGGAACGACTATGGCTATTCTATTGGTTCTTTTATTCAATAGATTTAAAGCCGCTATATTAGGAATAAAATTTAATTTATGCGCCAAATTCTTGACCATCCTTATGGTCTCCTTTTTTAAAGCATGGTGATCTTTTAAGGCACGAGAAACTGTCGAAGTAGACAAATTTAACTTCATGGCCATATCCTTTATTGTCACTCTGCTTTTATCCATAATAAATTCCTCCGATAACCATACATTTCAAATTTAACTCATTTAATTATTACTTCTAGTGTTTGTTCAAAGTGCCTGATACACAAATATAGTTTACAAATTGATAGCCTTCTTCCGCAATTGCAGTTATAATAACTGATTTCCCTTCGGCATAATCTCCTCCAGTTGTACTTACTGAACCACCATCTCCAGCAGATACAGCTAATAAATAACTTGGCAACTCCTCCTTTTCACAAGAAAAAACAATTAGTAAAGAAAGAAGGAGTAGCTTTTTCATATTCTTAAATGTAATCAATTAAAACACCTGAATTTACTGAAGAAGAGATGCCTGTGGTTTAAAAGAAAACGCCATCGCATCCAATAAAGTTAATGAAAAAACATATAAATATTATATCAATACAGCGCTTTTTTTTAGAGCGCTATAATGCTTATACTTTTCCATCTTTGAGCGGTTTAATATCTAAGGGTGAAATATAAGAAAATGTAATCTTTCTACGAGATTGTAGATATAGCACTTTTAATAAATGGTTGGCAAGATTAACACTATTAAATAAAAAACCCTTGAAAATCAAATGATTAACAAGGGTTCTTGTACTCGAGGCGGGACTTGAACCCGCACGACCGCAATGGTCATTGGATTTTAAGTCCAACGTGTCTACCAATTCCACCACTCGAGCAAAATCTGCTTAGAGCGAAAGACGGGATTTGAACCCGCGACCCTCACCTTGGCAAGGTGATGCTCTACCCCTGAGCTACTTTCGCAAAAGGTTTACAAATATATAATAAACATGTAAATAGTATTAAAGCTGGATAAAAATATTTTGGATTTTTTAAAAACTTAATTAACACCCAATCTTCTTTTGATTTCATTTAGTTTCATCAACGCCTCTATAGGAGTAAGAGAATTAATATCTAGTTCTTTTATTTCATCCCTTAGCTCCTCTAATAGTGGATCATCAAGTTTAAACATCGTCATTTGTAGCGATGATTCATTTTCGTTTATAGATTCAGTTCTTTCTTCCAAGTCATGGCTGGCTTCCAGAGCTTTTAATTTTTTGCTTGCCGTTTGTAAAATATTTTTTGGCATTCCCGCCATTTTTGCTACATGAATACCAAAGCTATGTGCGCTACCTCCAGGTTCTAATTTTCTTAAAAATAAAACCTTGTTCTTAAGCTCTTTAACAGAAACGTTATAATTTTTAATTCTAGAAAATTGCTGAGACATTGCATTTAATTCATGATAATGCGTTGCAAAAAGAACTTTAGGTTTATAAGGATGTTCATGAAGAAATTGAGCTATAGCCCATGCTATAGAAATTCCGTCATAAGTACTTGTGCCTCTTCCAATTTCATCAAGCAAAACCAGGCTTTGTTTTGTGACATTATTTAAAATTGTTGCTGACTCATTCATTTCAACCATAAATGTTGATGCTCCTTTTGAAATGTTATCACTAGCACCTACTCTTGTAAAAATTTTATCAACTATTCCCATTTCAACAGATTTAGCAGGAACATAACTACCTATTTGACCCATTATTGTTATTAATGCTGTCTGCCTAAGAAGTGCTGATTTACCTGACATGTTTGGACCAGTTATCATAATTAATTGCTGATCTTTGTCATTTAATTTAACAGTATTTGGAACATAAGAAGAAACACGTGACATTTCTTGTTCAATTACCGGGTGTCTGCCCTCTTCAATAAAAAGAGAGTTTCCTTCTACAAATGCTGGGCATATATAGTTGTGTTTTTTTGCTGAAAAAGAGAAACTCCATAAACAGTCCAAAAATGAAAGCTCAGTTGCAGTTAACTTAAGAGTCTCTAAATAACTCTGAAGATCATTTAAAAGATTTTCATAAAGCCTTTGTTCAAGGATTTTGATTTTATCTTCAGCTCCAAATATTTTAGACTCAAATTCCTTTAATTCCTCTGTAATATATCTCTCTGCATTAACTAATGTTTGTTTTCTAATCCATTCCTCTGGGACCTTATCCTTATGCGTATTCCTTACTTCAATATAATAACCGAATACGTTATTGTAAGCAATTTTAAGTGAACTTATTTGAGTCCGGTTTATTTCATTTTTTAAAAGATTATCTAAATGTGACTTAGTGGTTGAAAGTAAATCTCTTAATTCATCCAATTCAACAGAAACTCCTTTAGCTATAACATTTCCTTTACTTAGATATGAAGGCGCATCAGTGTCTAATGTTTTAGAAAGTAAATTAATAATCTGATCTACTGAAGGAAATTTAGAGGCCTTATTTATTAAATTTTTATTTCCACTTTTATTTAAAACACTCAAAAGGTTTGGAATTTCATTTAAAGATCTATTTAACTGAACTAAAGTTCTTGGAGCAACCTTCTGTGTTGAGATTTTAGCCATAACTCTCTCTATATCGATTACTTTCGGTAAAAACTCTTCAAGTTCTTGATAAACTGAGTCAATCTCTATTATTGACGTAACTATTTGTTGTCGCAAATTTATTTCATTAATGTCTTTTGAGGGAAAAGCAATCCAATGTTTCATTCTTCTTGCCCCCATAGATGTTTGTGTATGATCAAGAATTGAAATCAATGAGACTCCTTCAATGTTAGATGGATAAAACAACTCAAGGTTTCTAATTGTGAAGTCATCCATCCAAACGTAATCTGAACTAACTAGTCTTTGAACCTTAGTTATATGTTGCAACCTGTTTTGTTGAGTTTCATACAAATAATGTAAAATTGCTCCAGCAGAGTTACAACCCTCAAATAGATCACTAATTCCATAACCACCTAAGGAATTGGTCTGGAAATGTGTTGTTAATTTCTCATTAGCAAAATCATTTTCAAAAACCCAATCCTCAACAAAAAATGTAGGAAATTGTATTCCAAAGTTTATTTCAAAAAGTTTTTTTTGAGGTTTACCAACTAATATTTCGCTCGGAATAAAATTTTGCAAAAATTGTGCGATTATATCTTTGTTACCTTGGCCAACCCAAAAATCTCCAGTAGAAATATCTATAAATGAAATTCCAATATTTTTTTTTCCAAAAAAAACTGCAGCTAAATAATTATTTTTTTTGTGATCCAAAATGGCATCATTTATGATAACACCAGGAGTAACTAATTCAGTCACACCTCTTTTAACAATTGTCTTTGTTAGCTTAGGGTTTTCTAATTGATCACAAATAGCTACTCGACATCCAGCTTTTACTAATTTAGGTAAATATGTGTCTAAAGAATGATAAGGAAATCCAGCAAGTGGAGTTTCACTACTACTACCTGCTCCTCTCTTTGTTAAAATAATATCCAAAATTGAAGAAGCTTTAACAGCATCTTCCCCAAAAGTTTCATAAAAATCTCCTACACGAAACAATAACAATGCATCAGGATACTTTTCCTTTATTTGATTGAACTGTTTCATTAAAGGAGTTTCCTTAATTTTCTTTTGCACGTTTTTTGCTTTTTACGAATGTACACTTTTATGAAAATCAAAAAAAGAAAATCAGCTAGACTATGGCTATGTTTTGATTATTTTTGAGAATGCGAAAATTAAAAAACAGTGAGCTTAACAGAAAAACCATATCAGAATTTAAAGCTGCCGACAAAACTCCATTAATTATAATTTTAGATAATGTTCGAAGTATGAATAATATTGGATCAGTATTTAGATCTGCGGATGCTTTTTTAATTGATAAAATATTTTTATGTGGAATTACAGCAAAACCTCCACACAAAGACATTCAAAAAACAGCACTGGGATCAACTGACTCAGTAGATTGGGAATATCATGAATCAACTAATGATTTAGTAAAATCATTACAGAACAAAGGAATAAAAGTTATTGCCATAGAACAAGCTGAAGGTTCAATTTCCTTAGAAAAATTTAAACCCAAAAAAAATAAATTATACGCATTTATTTTTGGAAATGAGGTAAAAGGTGTTTCACAAGAAGTTATTGATAATATTAATAGTACAATTGAAATTCCTCAATTCGGAACCAAACATTCTTTAAATATTTCTGTATCATCTGGAATATTAATCTGGGATTTTTATAGTAAAATTAGAGATTAATAATTTTTCTAAATAAATTCTCTTGACCTATCTTGTTTTTCAGACTCAATACTTCGTTTGGATCTAAAACAATTAAAATAAAACTGTGTTGATCACTAAAAATAATATCATAACCATTAGAAATAGAATCTAAATAATCTTCTGAAATTTCCTTTTCAAAAGATCTTCCCCTTTCAATAATTTGTTTTTGTAATTGTGAGGTGTTTTGTTTTAAAAAAATTATAATTTCTGGTATTCTTATACCTCTATTAAGTTTTATAAAATTCTCATTATACTTTTTGAATGAATTATTAGAAAGATTATTTTTTGCAAAAACCAATGATTTTCCTATCCAATAATCGCTTATTGTTTTTCTTTTTTTTGAAATTAAAAAATGTTCATTTATTTGATTTATTCTTTGAGTTAAAAAAAAATTTTCAACTTTTAATGAAAAATCCTTGGGGTTAGAATAGAATTCTTTCAAAAATGGGTTTTTATTATAATTCTCATTTAATAATTCAATATCAAAATGAGATTTAAATATTTTGCTTAGAGATGTCTTACCAACACCAATATTACCCTCAATAGAAACAAACGAGTATCGCTCCCAAAAAGGGATATAATACTTATTATTTTTTATTATTTTAACTTCACAATTGTCTTCAGATTTAGCTAATAATTTTTTAATTGAAACATTAATTTTTGGATGAATGAAGTCAGGTGATATATCGCACATTGGAAATAAAACAAAATTTCTTTTATGAATTTGTGGGTGTGGAATTATTAGTTCTTTTGTGCTTATTATTAATTCATCGAAAAACAAGAGATCAAGATCTATTTCTCTAGCAATATATTCTTCACTTTCACCTTTAACTCTACCTAAAGAATTTTCAATAAACAATAGTTTTTTTAAGACTATATCTGATAAATAATTTGTTTTTAAAACTACACATCCATTGTAGAAATCCGAACTATCAAATCCCCAGGATGTTGTTTTATACAAACTGGAAACACCTTCAATTCTACCTATTTGAATTTCAATTTCTTTAAGAGATCTGATTATATAATTCAATCGGTTCCCTTTATTACTTCCAAAAGAAATGTAGGCTGTATGTAAATTAGTTTCACTCATAACACAAAATTACAAAACGCTATCTTTGAATGAATGAAATTATTCATTCAGAATACTTAAAAACCGAAAATAAATTAAATGAAAGCTTCTGATAAGGTTTTTGCTGAAAAAATTTATCTTTTTTTAAGTACACTATTTATTACTTCACTTGTTGTCTCTAATATTATTTTTCAAAAATTCTTTTATTGGTATCCTATCGATTTTTCATTATTCGGACAACCTTTGTTTGAAATATCTGTTGGATTGCTACCATATCCTCTGACGTTTTTAATAACAGATTTAATATCAGAAATATATGGTAAAAGAAGAGCTAATATTGTTGTTTTTATTGGAATATTTGCTTCATTTTTCTCTGCTGGAATTTTACTCTTAGGAAATGCATTACCTGCAGTTGACTACTCCCCAATAAATGATTCTCTATATGAAAAAGTTTTTTCATTATCTCCAATAGCGGCATTAGCATCTATGATTGCATATTTAATAGCCCAATTTGTTGATATTCATATTTATCATTTCTGGAAGAAACTGACTAAAGGAAAAATGCTTTGGCTTAGAAATAATTTTTCAACTTTTGCATCTCAATTTTTAGATAGTGTTACTGTTGTTGGACTTTTATGCACCTTCAAAGTTCTGAACTGGGATAGTTTCTGGGGACTTTCAATGGCTTCCTTTATCTTTAAAATAATGATTGCAATAATTGATACTCCTTTCTTATACATTTTTGTGCATCTTTTCAGAAAAAGATTTTCATTAAAGATTGGACAAGAAATAGATTGGAATACAAATGATGAATGAAACTACACGTTTAAATAAATACTTTAGTGAAATTGGATTTTGCTCCCGCCGTGCTGCTGATAAATTAATAGAACAAGGAAGAGTTTTAATAAATGATCAACCTGCTATAGTTGGTCAAAAAGTTAATCGTAATGATCTAATTAAAGTTGATGGAGAGTTGCTAAACACAAAAAAAGAAAGACAAATTTATCTCGCGTTTAATAAACCGGTTGGAATTGTTTGTACTACAGACACTGGAGTAGAAAAAGATAATATCATTGATTTTATTAATTATCCTACTCGAATTTATCCGATTGGAAGATTAGACAAACCCAGTGAAGGTCTTATTTTCTTAACTAATGACGGAGATATTGTAAATAAAATTTTGAGGGCAAGAAATAATCACGAAAAAGAATACTTAGTCTCCTTAAATAAGCCCATAACCGATAATTTTATATCCAAAATGGGTATAGGAATACCCATTTTGGATACTGTTACTCGTAAATGTTTTGTAAAACAAACTCATAAAAAACAATTTCGAATTATTTTAACTCAAGGGCTGAATCGTCAAATAAGAAGAATGTGTGAGTATTTAGATTATAGAGTTGTTAAGCTTAAAAGAATAAGAATAATGAATATTAAATTAGACATAGAGGTCGGAAAATTTAGAGAACTAACCTCTAAAGAAGTAAAATCAATAAAAGAATTGGTCGTAGACTCAAACAAAAATTTTGATTAGTTAATTGTAATTAAAACTTCTACCCCCTCATTACCTCGAATATTACAAACAGTTTCATCTTCAAAAATTAAATACTGACCTTTTATACCCGTTAACAACCCCTCATATGATATTGATTTCATCAAATTTAAACTACTAACTTTTTTAGGATAATTTTCAATAGGAAAATCAAGTTCAGTAATACTTGGGTTTTTCAAAATAAAAGGCTTTAAATCATTTGACAAATTATTAATTGCTTTTTCTCTGGATGATTTCCAATCAATTGGTTTAAATTCATTTTGTAGCATTTTACGCCAGTTTGTTTTATCTGAAAAAACTTTTTTAAGCTCAACCTCAGCTTTTCCAGCAAGATATCTATTAGGAACTTCTAATATTGATATTGCACTTTGAGCCCCCTGATCAATCCAGCGTGTTATTAGTTGTTTCTTTTTAGTTACACCAACTTTGAGATGACTACTCAAGGACAAATAGACAATGTGAGGCTGTAATTGCATTTTTTTTTCGAATTCAAGATCACGATCTTCAATACCTAAATGAGCAGTGCTTAATTCGGGCCGAATAATCCAATCTCCAATAGACGGTGATTCAAAAAAGCAATTCTTACAAAAGCCTTGTCTAAAAATAGATTTATTTTTTTTACAATTTAAACACTGTTCTCCAGTCTTAGTAATCTTTAATTTTCTTCCTATACATTGATTAATTTCTATAAAATCATTTTCAAATGATAAAAAATACCTTATCGGAGAACTATTAATTGTATACATTTTTTTTAAAACCCCCTTAAACATGAATCAAAGTTTTTAAATTTACTTGATAAATATAAGCAACCTATGCCAATTCCTTTATTTCATTCTATAGCTTCATGGGTTTTAAAAAAAAGAATTACTCAGATTGAATTATTTGTAAAATACCCAAATGAAACTCAACAAGAAGTTCTTCTAAAACTAATAAATACTGCAAAAAATACAGAAATTGGGGGGGAATATAAATTTAAATCTATTAAAAATTATGAAGATTTCAAAGATAGATTACCGATTGTTAAGTACGAAGAAATAAGTACATCTATTGAAAGGAATAGAAAAGGTGAACAAAATATTTTTTGGCCAACTACAATAAAATGGTTTGCAAAATCTAGCGGAACTACTAATTCGAAAAGCAAATTTATACCGGTTAGCAATGAAGCTCTTGAAGACTGTCATTATAAGGCTGGAAAAGACATGCTTTCACTTTACTTAAACAACAATGAAGATTCTCAATTATTGGCGGGCAAGTGTTTAAGGTTAGGAGGGAGTAGTGAATTGTATGAAAACAATGATAGTTATTTTGGTGACCTCTCAGCAATTTTTATAGATAATTTACCGTTTTGGGCAGAATTAGGAAGTACCCCAAGTCATAAAGTATCCTTAATGTCTGAATGGGAAAGTAAAATGGAGGCTATTATATCAGAGACATTAAACGAGAAAGTAACTAGTTTAGCTGGCATACCATCGTGGATGTTAGTTCTTCTCCAAAATGTTTTAAATAGAGAAAATGCTAAAAAAATATCCGATATATGGCCGAATATTGAATTGTATTTTCATGGAGGGGTTAATTTTAAACCCTATAAAAAACAATTTGAAAATCTTTTTAATGACAAGCAGCTTAAATTTTATGAAATTTATAATGCTTCAGAAGGTTTTTTTGCAATTCAAGATCGAAACAATAGCTCTGAACTACTTTTAATGCTTGATTATGGCATTTTTTATGAGTTTATACCAATGAATTTACTTGATAAATCAATTCAGCATGCAATTCCTCTATGGGAAGTGGAGGTTGGTATTAATTACGCATTAGTAATAACAACTAATGCTGGGCTTTGGAGATATTTAATTGGAGATACAGTAAAGTTTACAAACTTAAAACCTTATAGAATTAAAATTACTGGTCGTACAAAACATTTTATTAATGTTTTTGGAGAAGAACTAATCATAGAAAACACAGAAGAAGCCATAAGCCTAACAGCAAAAGAGTTTAATGTGTCAATTATAAATTACACCGTTGGTCCAATTTTTATGAAGCTGGCTTCAAAAGGCAGGCATGAATGGCTTATAGAATTTGACAAACCCCCTGAAAATATTGAAAGTTTTTCTATTTTTCTTGATAAAAAACTCAAAGAATTAAACTCTGATTATGAGGCTAAAAGATATAGAAATATGACTCTAAAAAAACCAAAAATAACTATTGGTAAAAGAGATGTTTTTTATAAATGGCTCTCATCTAAAAATAAACTTGGTGGTCAACATAAAATTCCAAGATTATCAAATTCCAGGAGCTATATCGATTCACTGCTAGAAATGAACATTTAATCATGAAACTGCTTTCAAGACTGGTAATTCAACCCTCTTTAGTTGCTCTTCAGCATATATTTTAGTAATCTTTAGCTCAGAGACTTCAGAACCAGGTAAATCAAACATTGCTTGATTAAGGACTCCTTCACACAAAGAACGTAATCCTCTAGCTCCTAAATTATAATCTAAAGCTTTTTGAACAATAAAATCTAATGCGCCCGAAGTAAAAGTCAATGAAATATTGTCCATAGAAAATAATTTTTGATATTGTTTAATAAGAGCATTTTTTGGATCAGTTAAAATAGAGCGTAATGTTAACTTGTCCAGAAGATTCATGTATGACAACACAGGTAGTCTTCCAATAATTTCTGGAATTAATCCAAATGTTCTTATATCTTTTGGGGTTATATACTGAAGTAAATTTTCTTTATCAATTTTTTCAGCCTTTACTTGATTTTTATAACCAATTGACTGAAGATTCAATCTGTTACTAATTACTCTATCAATACCATCAAATGCTCCTCCTGCTATAAATAAAATATTAGACGTGTCTACTTCAATAAACTTTTGATCAGGATGTTTTCTACCACCCTTTGGAGGAACATTAACAATTGTACCCTCTAATAATTTTAATAATGCTTGCTGAACCCCTTCTCCTGAAACATCTCTAGTAATTGATGGATTATCTCCTTTACGAGCAATTTTATCTATTTCATCAATAAAAACTATTCCTTGTTGCGTTTTATCCAAATCATAATCTGCAGATTGCAGTAATCTAGTCAAAATACTTTCCACATCTTCACCAACATACCCAGCCTCAGTAAGAACTGTTGCATCTACAATTGCCAAAGGGACCTCTAGTAATTTTGAAATAGTTTGTGCTAAAAGGGTTTTTCCAGTTCCTGTTTGCCCTACAAGTAATAAATTACTTTTCTGAATTTCTAAATCTTCATTTGATTTTTGATTAGCTATTCTTTTGTAATGATTATATACTGCAACACTTAAAATTTTTTTTGCAGTCTCCTGTCCAATAACATAATCATCTAAAAAAGCTTTAATTACTTTTGGTGGTTTTAGTTCAATATTAAATTCTGATGAATCGACTTTTGTCGTCTCCTCTTGAACTATGTTATTAGCTTGAGCAATACATTTTTCACATATATGAGCATCAAGTCCAGCTACTAATATTTGTGTTTCAGGTTTTACGCGTCCACAAAAGGAACAATTTAATTCGTTTTCACCACTCATTTTTAAAAATATTATTTCGCTGCTTTTAAAACTTCATCAACCATACCATATTTTTTTGCTTCTTCAGCTTTCATCCAATAATCACGATCACTATCATTAGTAACTTTATCCATTGATTGTCCTGAGTGTTTTGCAATTATTTGATATAATTCATCTTTTAATTTAAGTATTTCTCTAGCAGTAATTTCGATATCAGAAGCCTGACCTTGAGCTCCTCCTAGGGGTTGATGGATCATTACTCTTGAGTGAGGTAATGCAGATCTTTTACCGGACTTACCAGCACTCAATAAAACTGCTCCCATTGAGGCTGCTATACCAGTACAAATAGTTGCTACATCTGGTGAAATAAATTGCATAGTATCATATATTCCAAGACCTGCATAAACTCCACCTCCTGGAGAATTTATATACATTTGAATATCTCGCTTAGCATCTGTGCTTTGTAAAAATAAAAGTTGAGCTTGAATTACATTTGCAACATTATCATTAATAGCAGTTCCCAAAAACATAATTCGATCCATCATAAGTCTGGAAAAAACATCCATTTGAGCCACATTTAGTTGTCGTTCTTCAATTATATAAGGTGTCATACTGCTCACTATATTATCATAATACATAGAGTTTATTCCATGATGTTTAGTAGCATATTTTTTAAATTCTTCTCCGTAATCCATATATTTATTATTGAAATCTTTATTAAAAATAGTCAAAAAATTTAGGCTTTTGCATACGCTTCTTTTACAAAGCTTTCAAAGTTGATATTTTTTACTTTCACTGGGGCATTCTCTTTGTAAAATTTTAAAAGTTTTTTGCTCATTAATTGCTCTTGAAGACGTCTTTTCTCTTCTCGATTAGATAAAATTCGACTAATTATCCCTTTCATCTCCTCTTCTCCAGGAGCAGGTTGACCATATTGTGCCATTTGCATCGTAATCATCTCTTTTGCAAAATCCTTTAATTCCTCAATCTTAACTTGCAAATTGTTATCAGCAACAATTTTACCCTCAATTAATTGGTATCTTATTCCTTTTTCCGATTTAATATACTCTTCTTCTGCTTTATCGGCAGTTAAAGGTTCTTTTCCTGAGTTTTGCATCCATTTTACTAGAAATTTTTCAGGTAACTTGAATTTTGTATTCTTAATTAAAAATTCAGTAACATCATTCAGTAATTTTTGTTCAGATTGTTGTTCTAATTGTTTTTCAATACCCTCAGCTATTTTTAATTTTAATTCTTTTTCAGACTTAACGGTTCCTGGCTTATATATTTTGTCAAATAATTCTTGGTTTAAATCAGCAAGAATTCTTTCATTGACCTCTTTGATTTCAATTATAATTTCTCCCTTTAAATTTGACACAGCTTCTTTACTGATTCCTAAAAGCTGCTGAGCTTTTTCTGTTTCATCAAATAAGTTTTTACCCTCAAGAGTAATTGAAGTCCCAGGTTTTGATTCCAATATTAAATCTTTATTTTTTTTTCCCTTAATGTTATCAATAGTAAAAGTAGATGTTGTTTCAATTTTATTTTCTTTTGAATCAAATGAAGCAGTTATTTCATATTCTTTTTTTATTACTTTTTTAGTAATTATCTTTCCGTATTGTTTTTGAATATTATTTAACTGCTCATTAATCATTTTGTCATCAGCAAGTATGTGATAATGAATTACTTTTTTTCTAGTTTTGAGATCAATTTCAAATTTTGGAGATAATCCTAATTCAAAACTAAAATCAAGACTATCTGATTTCCAGTCTAAATTATTATTCATTAAAGGAAGAGGATTTCCTAAGATGGCTATTTTTTCATCTTTAAGATATTTATCTAAATTTTCTTGTAAAATTTTATTAACCTCTTCAGCTGTTACTGCATTTTCATACTGTTTCTTGATCATACCCATTGGAACATACCCCTTTCTAAAACCAGGAACATTAGCAGTCTTACGATAATTTTTTAACACATCATCAACCTTAGAAGCAAAATCATTACGATATACAGTTATAGTTATGGTTGAATTAAGTGAATCAGTATCTTTACGTGAAATTTGCATTTAAAATAATTTGGTGCGCAAAAATACAATAAAATAGAACCCTATCCAACGAGTTTTTAATTAAGAATTGTTCGTTTTGATAAGGAAAATTATATTTACACTTTTAAAGTATTTTTTAAAACAGTTTCAAAGTTTCAAAAAATTAAACTTTAAGTGTTGTCCTAACAAAATAAAATCATATTTTTGCCGACCAATTCATTAATAAACAGAAGGTCGGGTACCTTCATAAATTAATTTTTTATGCCAGTACGAATTCGATTACAAAGACACGGGAAAAAAGGAAAACCATTTTATTGGGTAGTAGCCGCTGATTCTCGCTCTAAAAGAGACGGTCGTTATTTAGAAAAAATAGGGACCTATAATCCTAATATTAATCCAGCATCTATTGACATTAACACGGATAGTGCTCTTAAGTGGCTAGAAAACGGTGCAGTTCCATCAGAAACTACCAGAAACCTACTTTCTTATCTTGGAATAATGCTTAAACATCACTTGAATGGAGGCGTGAAAAAAGGAGCGCTTACACAAGAACAAGCTGATGAGAAGTTTGATAAATGGATGACTGAAAAACAACAAAAAATAGAAGCTAAGGTTGACGGTCTAAGTAAAAAAGAAGCCGAAACTAAAAAGAAAGCATTAGAAGTTGAAAAAGCTGTTAGTGAAAAACGCGTAACTGATGCTGCTAATGTACTAGCTGAAGAGGAGGCTGCTACTGAAGAAACTCCTTCTGAAGAAGAAACTCCTTCTGAAGAAGAAACTCCTGCTGAAGAAGAAACTGCTGCTGCTGAAGAAACTGCTGCTGAAAAGACTCCTGCTGAAGAAGAAACTCCCGCTGAAGAAGAAACTCCCGCTGAAGAAGAAACTCCTGCTGAAGAAGAAACTCCCGCTGAAGAAACTCCCGCTGAAGAAGAAACTCCCGCTGAAGAAGAAACTCCCGCTGAAAAGACTCCTGCTGAAGAAGAAACTCCCGCTGAAGAAGAAACTCCCGCTGAAAAGACTCCCGCTGAAGAAGAA
>Ga0209501_10001836_pt1 | contig 22939 bp, 20 predicted proteins | sample ArcticOcean_MG_C_4_FD_187434 | JGI IMG/M metagenome (GOLD analysis project Ga0209501, IMG submission 187434) | Marine microbial communities from western Arctic Ocean - ArcticOcean_MG_CB4_134 (SPAdes) (version 2) | ecosystem: Environmental > Aquatic > Marine > Oceanic | place: Arctic Ocean...
AGTTGCCAGAAAAGGAATTTTTAATCCTGGTGAATTTTATTTTGATGAAATCATGTTAATTTTTACTGCTGTAATGCTAACTGATATCTTATTACTAGATTTCTTTAATACAATTGGAATGCCTACTTCAACAACGGTATCAATTGTATTTGAATTATTAGGTGCGGCAGTTTTCATGTCACTTATAAAAATTAGCTCTACTACTGGAGACTTGTCTGACTTGATAAACTATATTAATACCAGCAAAGCCATACAAATAATATCTGGCATTGTATTGTCAATAGTTGTTGCACTTACAATTGGGGCCATTGTGCAGTGGATATCTAGATTGTTTTTAACCTATGAATTTGAGAAAAATGCAAATTGGGTTAATGCCCTTTTTTCAGGAATTGCTTTATCCGCAATTACATATTTTATTTTAATGAATGGAATTAAAGGCACTCCATACGCAGGTTTAAAATTTGATATAATTGGAGGGATGAAAATTAAAGATTTTATTGAACTTGAAGTCTTAAAAGTAACCTTAGTCAATTTTATTTTTTGGTTTGGATTATCATTTTCTTTAATCCGCTTTTTTAAAATTAATCTATATAAGTTAATTATTGCTGTGGGAACTTTTGCGCTTGCTTTAGCATTTGCAGGAAACGATCTTGTGAATTTTATTGGAGTTCCTATTGCTGCTTATCAAGCTTATGAAGTGTGGGTTGTGTCTGGTTCAGCCGCGTCTGATTTTAGTATGGGTGTATTGGCTTCAAAAGTACCTACACCAACAGTTTTTTTAGTTCTTTCTGGTTTTATCATGGTACTTACTTTATGGTTTTCAACAAAAGCAAGAAAAGTATTGAAAACTAGTTTAGATTTATCTAATCAAGGCTATGTGAAAGAGAGGTTTCAGCCTTCATTATTTTCGAAATTGATTGTGAAATTTTTCCAAGGTTTATCTGAAATAACAACTAAACTTTTATCGGAAAAAATAAATAACAAAATAAAAATGCAATTTTCAGGATCAACTACCCATACAAAAATGGTTAATGATCCCAATGCACCATCTTTTGATATGTTAAGAGCATCAGTAAATCTAACTGTAGCTGCAATATTGATTTCTATTGCTACCTCTTATAAATTACCTCTTTCTACAACCTACGTCACATTCATGGTGACTATGGGTACTTCACTTGCTGATAAAGCATGGGGGAGAGATAGTGCTGTATATAGAGTTTCTGGTGTGATAAATGTTGTTTTTGGATGGTTTCTAACTGCTATAACTGCATTCTTTGTCTCTGGAATAATAGTTTCATTAATTCACATAGGTGGTGTACAAGCAATAGCAATTATTTTATTTATTATTCTTGTAATCATTGGTAAAAATTTTATAAAACATAGAAATGAAGAAGTTGAAGTTGACAAGGATAAAATTCTTAAGGCTGAAAGCAAATCGATGAAAGGCGTCATGGATGAGAGCTCTGGTAATATTATAAAGTTTTTTAAACGAGTAGATATTATTTATGGTGCTTTGGTAGAAGGGCTTTCAAAACATGATTTGAAGACTCTTAAAAAGGGGAAAAAGAATATTAAAAGACTAGAAAATGAAGTTGAGGGTTTACGTGAGAATATTTTCTATTTTATAAAGAACTTAAATGAGACAAGTTTATCTGCTAGTAATTTTTATATTGTTTTGTTAAGTTATATTGAAGATTTAGCAAGCAACCTTGATTATATAATTTCAAAAAGTTATAAACATATTGATAATGATCATCAAAAACTTAAGTTGTCTCAAATACGAGATTTAAATGAGATTCATGATTTTACAAAGTCTGTTTTTAAAAATTCAATGGAAACTTTTGATAATAATTCTATTTCTGATATTGAATTGATTTTGAATAATAAAGATAAAATCAAAAGTAAAATTCAAGAAAAAATCAATGCACAAATAGAGCTTACAAGAAATATTGAAACGAGCCCGAAGAATACTACTTTATATTTTAATATACTATTAAAATCAAAAGATATTCATAAAATAAAGATTAATTTAATAGAAGAATTTTATAATTCATATAAGCAAATAAACAGTCTTTAAACAAACTAAATCCTGTTCAATTATAAAAAAACCACTCTATTTCATAGAGTGGTTTTTTTGCAATACTTAATTGGTTATGAACCGCACATTAAGCAATCATCATCTTCAGAAGATTTAGATTGAGAAAGCATTTGTTTTAATTCTTCAGGAGATAAAGGTTCAACAGGAACAGGGTTCTTTTCACCTACAAATATTGTAGCTTCAGCTGCTGCAACTTCAACTGTTTGTTCTTTTTTCTTTTCATTATCTAAGGTAAATTTAATAGCATCTACTGCTGATTTTGTTCTTAAATAATACATTCCTGTTTTTAAACCTGATTTCCATGCATAAAAATGCATTGATGTCAATTTAGCCATAGTTGCTCCTTCCATAAAAAGATTTAGTGACTGTGATTGATCTATAAAATATCCTCTATGGCGAGACATATCAATAATATCTTTCATGCTCATTTCCCAAACAGTTCTATATAATTCTTTTAAATCTTCCGGAATACCTTCTATTCTCTGAATCGAACCATTAGCTCTCATGAGTTCTTGCTTCATATCTTCATTCCATAATCCTCTATCTACAAGATCTTCCAGTAAATGTTTATTTACAACAATAAATTCACCAGAAAGCACTCTTCTTGTATAAATATTTGAAGTGTATGGTTCAAAACATTCGTTATTTCCTAAAATTTGAGAAGTAGAAGCTGTAGGCATTGGTGCAACTAATAAAGAATTACGCACTCCATGCTTTGAAATTTTTTTACGCAATTTTCCCCAATCCCATCTTCCGCTAAGCTCTTCATCTTTAATACCCCAGAGGTTATGTTGAAATTCTCCTTCAGAAATTGGAGACCCTTTATAAGTTTCATATGGGCCATCTTTTTTTGCCTCTTCCATTGATGCGGTAACTGCAGCAAAATAAAGTGTTTCAAATATATCTTGGTTTAATTGCTTAGCTTCTTCAGAGGTAAAAGGTAAACTAAGTTTAATAAAAGCATCTGCTAGGCCTTGGACACCTATACCAATTGGCCTGTGTCTGAAATTAGAATTTTGAGCTTCTATAACAGGATAATAATTTCTATCAATAACCCTGTTTAAATTTTTTGTGACATGTTTAGTAACCTCAAAAAGATTTTCATGATCAAAAGAATTATTTTTTACAAACATCGGAAGTGCAATAGAAGCGAGGTTACAAACTGCTATTTCATCACTTGATGTATATTCAATAATTTCTGTGCATAAATTTGAAGATCGAATAGTACCTAGGTTTTTTTGATTAGATTTCCTATTAGCTGCATCTTTATAAAGCATATAAGGAGTTCCTGTCTCAATTTGAGATTCAAGTATTTTCTCCCATAATTCTCTAGCTTTAATAGTTTTTCTTCCTTTTCCCAGTTTTTCATATTTCAGATACAATTTGTCAAACTCTTCACCATGACAATCATAAAGTCCAGGACATTCATTTGGACACATTAGAGTCCATTCTTCATTATTCTCTACACGCTTTAAAAACAAATCCGGATTCCACATTGCATAGAATAAATCTCGAGCACGCATTTCTTCTTTTCCATGATTTTTCTTTAGTTCAAGAAAATCAAAAATATCAGCATGCCAAGGCTCAACATAAATAGCAAAAGAACCTTTTCTTTTTCCTCCTCCTTGATCAACATATCTAGCTGTACCGTCAAAGACTCTAAGCATTGGAACAATTCCATTTGAGGTTCCATTGGTTCCTGCAATATAAGATCCAGTTGCTCGAACATTGTGAATAGAAAGCCCTATTCCTCCGGCTGATTGTGAAATCTTAGCAGTGTTTTTTAAAGTATCATAAATTCCATCTATACTGTCTTCTTTCATGCTTAATAAAAAACAAGAAGACATTTGTGGTTTAGGAGTTCCTGAATTAAAAAGAGTTGGTGTAGCGTGAATAAAGAATTTTTTAGACATCAACTCATATGTTTTTATAGCAGAATCAATATCCTTCATATGAATACCAATCGAAACTCTCATGAGCATATGTTGAGGACGTTCGGCAATTTGTCCATTTAGCTTTAACAAGTATGAGCGCTCTAAAGTTTTAAAACCAAAATAGTCATAATCAAAATCTCTACTATATAAAAAGCTTGAATCTAATAAATCAGCATTTTCCTTAATAATCTTATATACTTCATCAGATAATAATGGTGCCTTTTTATCGGTTCTAGGATTTACATATTCATACAAGTCTTTCATTGTATGACTAAATGATTTTTTTGTGTTTTTGTGTAAATTAGAAACAGAGATTCTTGCCGCCAATTTAGCATAATGAGGATGCGTAGTAGTCATAGTCGCTGCAATTTCTGCCGCTAAGTTGTCTAACTCAGACGTTGTCACCCCATCATAAAGACCTTCAATTACTCTCATGGCAACTTTTACCGGATCCACAAGTCCATTTAATCCATAACAAAGGTGACTTATTCTTGAAGTAATTTTATCAAAAATTACAGGTTGTTTACGATTATTTCTTTTTACTACATCCATCTATTTTGTATTTATTTGAGCACATATCTAAACACTTGCACTGATTCTTAAAATAATTATTCTGTTATTCTAAATAACAACTAGAAATCAGCATCAAAGCTAATTTTCGTATCATCCTCTTTTGTCAAAACGCCTGCTTTTTGATATTCGGAAACTCTCTTTTCAAAAAAGTTAGTTTTTCCTTGTAATGAAATCATATCCATAAAATCAAAAGGGTTAGTAACATTAAACTGTTTACCACAGTTTAACTCGACCAACAAGCGGTCAGTTACAAACTCAAGATATTGAGTCATTAATTTAGCATTCATCCCAATAAGGCCTACAGGTAAAGATTCCGTAACGAATTCTCTTTCAATATTAAGTGCGTCTAAAATTATTTTTTCAATTCTTTCTTTGGAAACTTTATTCACAAGATGTTTATTATGAAGATGAACTGCAAAATCACAATGCACCCCTTCATCTCTAGATATGAGTTCGTTAGAAAATGTTAATCCTGGCATTAACCCTCTTTTCTTTAACCAAAAAATTGAACAAAAAGCACCAGAAAAAAAGATACCTTCTACTGCTGCGAAAGCTATTAATCGCTCAGCAAATGAATCAGAGTCAATCCATTTCAAGGCCCAATCAGCTTTCTTTTTAATTGCAGGGAATACATCTATAGCTTTAAACAATCTGTCTTTTTCAACTTCATCTTTAACATATGTATCTATTAGTAATGAGTATGTTTCAGAATGAATATTCTCCATCATAATTTGAAAACCATAGAAAAATTTTGCTTCAGAATATTGCACTTCATTAACAAAATTTTCTGCTAAATTTTCATTTACAATTCCATCTGAGGCTGCAAAAAAAGCCAAGATATGCTTTATAAAATATCTCTCGTCTTCAGAAAGTTTATTTTTCCAATCTCCTAAATCTTCACTCAAGTCGATTTCTTCAGCAGTCCAGAAACTAGCCTCCATTTTTTTGTACCATTCCCATATGTCATGATGTTGAATTGGGAATATCACAAATCTGTTTGCGTTTTCTTGGAGTATAGGCTCAATTGCTTTCGTCATTTTTTTACTTTATTAATAATTTGATTTATCTTTTTTGCTTCTAACAAAGATTTAAAAATGTAATAACAATTGAAAGAAGTACTTTTCCACAAAGAGGCTTAGTTCTTAACAAAAAGGCAAATAAATCCTATTCTGAATAAAAATCAACAAAGTTTAAATGTCTGATTTTCAATATTTTAAAAAATAATTTCTTTGTAAAACCGCGTCTTTACTGAGAACGCTACTTTAGCCATTCTTTTGCAGTTAATGATAATTTTCTGTACCAATATTTTCCGAATTTTCTAATTAAAGCATTTTTAACAAACTTATACACGGGAACCTTTAATTCTGAACCCAAGCTACAAGCAGAATCACAAACAGACCATTCATGATAATTAACTGCCGTGAATTCAGAATAACTTTGAATTCTAATTGGATATAAGTGACAAGAGATAGGCTTGAGCCAGTTTATAGCTCCAGCATTATAAGCTTTTTCAATTCCGCACTGGGGGGCTTGACCTTTATTATCAAAAACAGTATAAGCACATTCTTTTCCTTGTATTAAAGGGGTTTCCCATTCACCATCATTTCCTTTTACATAATTTCCTTGCTCATTTAATGACTTTCTACCCTTATCTGACAAAAAAGGAGCAATTTTATCATGTAAATCATCTAAAGTTTTAGTCTCTTGTTTTTCCAATGGGGCTCCAGCTGATCCAACAACACAGCATTCCCCTTTACACTTACTTATATTACAAACAAAATCCTCTGAAATAATAAATTCTGAAACTATGGTGTTATTTATCTGAAACATTGATTGAATTTCATTCTCTAAGCTAAATTAACGATTAATATCTCTATCAAATATTATTAAGTTAAGTACTTTTGAAAAAAAATGAATTTTGATTTTAAAGAAATTTTTACAGCCAGTCTGGTTCTTTTTGCAGTAATTAATCCTATCGGAAGCATTCCAGTTATAATTTCTCTAAGAGAAAAAGTTGGTCGTATTGAATCAGAAAAAGCATCAATAGTTGCAGGTGTAATAATGATTGGGTTTTTATTTGTTGGTAAAAATATTTTAAGCCTAATAGGTATTGATGTTAATTCATTTGCTGTAGCTGGTTCATTAATAATTTTCTTTATCGCTCTTGAAATGATAATGGGAATATCCATATATAAAAACGATATTCCAGAAACTGCATCAATTGTTCCAATTGCATTTCCACTTTTAGCTGGCCCTGGTAGTTTAACAACATTACTTTCCTTAAGAGCTGAGTTTGAGCTTATCAATATAATTATAGCAGTAATATGTAATATGTCTATAGTTTATTTAATTCTAAAGTCCACTAATATAATGTCAAGAATATTAGGGAAATCAGGTATTGCAATTATCCAAAAAGTATTTGGAATTATTCTATTATCAATAGCTGTAAAACTTTTCGCAACTAATATTGGACAAATAATTAATTAATATTATGAAAAAAACTCTTATATCTTTTTTATTATTAGCAATCACTAGTATGATTTTTAACCTTTACAAAATTGATTGGAGCAAATCATTAATTAATGAGAATTCGATTGCAGTTATTGGTGTGCTAGCCTCAGGATGTGCTTTTTTACTTATACTTATACTAAGACTTTCTGTTAAAATTTCGAAAAAAGAAAAATAATTTTTATTTTTTGACAGGTAGATAATCAACTTGAACACTCGCTTTTTTTAAAAAATCAACACCAGATGTGTCTTTGTATTCGACAGAATACACTACCCTCACAATTCCAGATTGGTGGATAAGCTTACTACACTCTTTACATGGTGAAAGTGTTATATATAAAGTTGAACCTTTACAAGATTGTGTTGATGAAGCTACTTTAAGAATAGCATTGGCCTCTGCATGAAGAACATACCATTTTGTATAATTTTCTTCATCTTCACAAATGTTTTCAAAACCAGAAGGAGTGCCATTGTATCCGTCAGAAATAATCATTCTATCCTTAACAATCAAAGCACCAACCTGCTTTCTTTTACAATAAGATAAACTTCCCCATCTTTTTGCCATATCAAGATAAGCCCTGTCATACTTTTTTTGTTTTTTTTCTGTCATATTTAACGAAACTACAAAATCCTAATCTAACACCTAAAGTCTTTCAAAAACCATTTTTAAGGATAAAATTAAAATCATGAAAGAACCTCCACTTATCCATAATTTAAATTTTTCATTAAAAAATTTTATAATTAAAACATTTAATATTACAACAATGGCAACTATTATTAATTGAGCAAATTCAACTCCAAAAGCAAATCCTAATAGCGAAATAAATGATGAATCTTCTTGAACAATCTGATTAAAATATCTTCCAAATCCTAACCCATGAATTAATCCAAAAAACAAGGTAAGTAATGTGAAATGTTTAAAAATATCTTGTTTCCCAAAACCATTAAATTTCAACAAAATTGAAATACAGCTATAAGTAATAGTAATAGGAATTAATATCTCAATCCAATAATAGTCAATTTGTAATTTGAAATAGTGATTCACAAAAAGAGTCAAACAATGACCTGTAGTAAAAAGAGTTACCCATTTAAAAAGTAGTTTCCATTCATCCAAAGCAAAAGGCAAGGTCATTACAACCAAAAAATAAAAATGATCTAATCCATCAAAATCTAAAACATGAGAATATCCTAATTTTAGAAAAAATAAAAACGTCTCTAGCATTTATTAAAATTTATGTTTGTTTTTCAATACCTCATAAGCTTCTTGAACTTGTCTAAATTTTTCCTCGGCTCCTTTCAAGAGATAAGGATCTTTAGTTTGTAATTTGTCAGGATGATATTTTTTTGCCATTATACGATAAGCCTTTTTAATTTCTTCAACAGATGATTTTGAATCTATCTCTAGTATTTTATATGCACTATTTTCTTCTTTAACAAACATAGCCTGTATACTTTCAAAATCTACAGAACTTATTTTCAGACTTGAAGCTATTTCACTTATTTTAAGTAATTCTAATTTTGAAATATTACCATCGGCTTGTGCTATACCAAACAAAAAATGTATTAATTGAAGTCTTGTTTCATAACGAAAACTAATTACAAACGAGTCTGTTATTTCATCAAGGGATTGAGTTTGGTTTTTAACTTTAGAATTAAATATTTTGAAAATTTCATCAGACTGGTTTTTACCATAATGACTTATAAAAAAACGTCTAACATACTCAAGCTCTTTAGAATCAACTTTTCCGTCAGCTTTAATTACTATTGCTGCTAGGGTTAGTAATTTAATTTGCATTAATTTTTCATCAGGATGTCTAAATTTATTTTGACCACTAAAATTTGACTTATAAAAAATGTTCTCTAAAAGTTGACCAATAATAAATCCTAAAATTGCTCCTGGAAAACGAAAAAAACTAAATCCTATAAAAGCTAAAACCCATCTTATCATAAAAGTGAAATTTGATATCAAATATAACTATGTCAATAAGAGTTTCTTTATTATATTTACATAAAAAATATATGTATCCAAAAGAAATTTATGAGCCAATGAAAGCTGAGCTAACTGCATTAGGCTTTGAAGATCTTGTAACCTCCTCTGAAGTTGAAGATGCTCTAAAAAAAAGTGGCACAACTTTGGTGGTTGTTAATTCAGTTTGTGGCTGTGCTGCTGCCAATGCTAGGCCTGCTGTTAGTATATCATTATCTAACAAAGTAAAGCCAAATAATTTAGTTACTGTATTTGCAGGAGTGGATAGTGAAGCTACTGAATTTGCAAGAACCCAAATGGTTCCATTTCCTCCATCTTCTCCAAGTATTGCTCTTTTTAAAGATGGAGAATTAATACATATGATAGAAAGGCATCATATAGAAGGAAGGCCGGCAAATGTTATTGCTGACAATCTTATGTCAGCCTATAACGAGTATTGCTAGCTAAAAATTAGCTATTTTTATAATTGTAACTCAATTATAAAAATACTTCCAAGTTTATCATCTGTTTGGTATCTTATCTTCCCTTTGTGAGAATCAATAATATTTTTCACTATACCTAAACCTAATCCCATGCCTTTAGTTTTGGTTGTGAATTTTGGTTCAAAAATTTTGTCTTTCAAATTTGGATCAATCCCTTGGCCGTTATCTATGACAGATATAATTATTTTATCAGGTTCAGATTTTAATACGACCTCTATCTTGGGTTGTTTGTTTGAATTTACTGATTGTAATCCGTTTTGAATAAGGTTTGTCATCACACGAATCCACTGTGTTCTATCTAAAGGATATAAAATTTTCTTTTTATTAGATGAAAAAATAACATTTTCATACTCAAATATTTCTGTTGCTCTTTTAGTAGCTTCAACAATATCGGATACAACTAATTTAGCTTTTGAAAGAGTTGCGAAATCTGAAAAAGCATTTGCAACGTTACTCATTATGTCTATTTGTTCAATTAATAATTGAGAAAATTCTTCAACTTTATTCTTATTACTTTTATCTGTGGGATCATACCTTCTTTGGAAATTTTGAATTGATAATCTCATTGGTGTTAAAGGGTTTTTAATCTCATGAGCTACCTGCCTAGCCATTTCTTGCCATGCTTGTTCACGTTCAGTCTTAGCAAGTTTTTCTGCACTTTTTTCCAAATCATCTATCATTTTATTATAAGAATTAACCAAGCTATCAATTTCTCTAGAAGGGTTTTTTAGATGGATTCTTTTATTTTGTTTAAGTAATCCTGTAGAATCGATTTGCAATCTAAGTTTTTCTAGCGATCGCGTTACATATTTAGAAATGAAGTAAGCAATTCCAATTGATATAACAAGCATCAAAAGATATACTTGATAAAGACTCTGTAAAAAAGTATTTAATTCATTTTCAGAGAAAGAAACATCCTCAAAGTAAGGGAAAAATAAAATCGCATATTCCATGCCTGATGAGTCTATAAGGTATCTGTATGAAGATTGGAACTTACCTATTTCATCAATATTATTCTCTAGATGACGATTAGAAACATTTTGTTTGATTTTTTGAATAGTTTCTTCATTAATCTTATAATTGTTAGCAATAGTTTTTAATGGTAAAAAATTTATATACAACGGATTTCCTTCTAAATCAAAAACAGAATAATCAACACTAAGTATAGTTCTTACAGCTTCAAAATCATTTTTAAAATTCATCCATACTTCTTTAGAAGAAGTGTTTAAATTATTCTTAGACACTAAGTAGTTTATTTGGGAAAGCAGTTGCTTTTCTTTTCTTTGCATTCTAAACTGATTATATGATTCAGACTCAGTATTATATTGAAAATATGTTGCGCCTAGAATCATAAGACAAGCAGTAAAAACTAAAAGAACCATGGCCAAGAAAAGTCTTGTTCTTAATGAAATTTTACCCTTAACTATTTGCATCGGTTTTATTTTTATTATTTAATCTTTTATAAAAACGTATTCCCAAAACTAAGAGTACACCCAGACCTATAATGCCTAATACTCCAAAAATCCAATGAAAACTATTCTTGATTGATACTAAAAAAACTATTGAAAAAAGAATTAATGTTGCTCCTTCATTCCAAAATCGCATAAAAGTACTTGAGTAATTATATATCCCTTTTTTAAAATCAATAAACATTGAATGAGTTTTAAGATGATAAACTAACAATAGGCCAGCAAAAACAAGTTTTATCACCATCCATTGCTGAGTTAACCATATGGGTACAAGATAAACAAGAATTAGAGCAAAAAAAATAGCAAGAATTGCAGAAGGCCATGTAATGATATACCAGAGTCTTCTGGTCATTACGTTAAATTGAGAGGTTAGAATTTCTTTTTCTAAGTCTGGCTTTTTTTGAGCTTCAAGAATATAAATAAACAGCCTTGGAATATAAAATAAACCAGCAAACCATGTGATTATAAAAATCAAATGTAAAGCTCTAATGTAATCGTAATATTGTATCAAAAATTTAATCTAGTTTTAAATAATCTAATTCAAGTTTAGCAAATTGTTCATTAAAATCTTTAACCTCCTTTTCAGTTAAAAATTTGAAAATTTTTAACTGATTTTCTACTTTATCAGTAAGTTCAACCCTTACAGATTGATCCTGATCAGTTGGAGGAAAATCATTTAATGTAACCAGTCTATTTAAATGTCCTAACTTATTAGTAAGCTTAATGGGAAAGTTAAGCGGGTCTTGGTTGCTACGGTTTTGAGTCTGATATAAAACTTTTTCTATGTCAGATAGTTTTTTTCTCAATTGTTTTGACTTGGAAATGAGCTCAGCGACTGAATTTGATTCAATAAAATTTGATTCAAATTCTTTTAGTTTTGAATTGATCTTTCTGATTTTTTTTATTGCTTTATGTGCCTCGTCTACAGTCTTATTAACCGCATTAACAAAACTTAATTGTTTTTCAATATCTGAGACCTCAACCTCAGATCTTGGATCAATTAAAATTTCAAATGGTTGACTGTTTTTCTTCCCATTTTTATTTAATGTTACTAAATACTTTCCAGGAATAGATTTTGCCCCAGAAAATGAAGCCGACCAAAAGATCATTCCATCTAGCTCCTCTGCTCCATCATGTTTTGTGTCCCAAACAAATTTGTTACTGCCTTCTTTAATTTTTAAATTATTTTGTTTGTCATAATTGCTATAAGTTTTTATTGTTTTACCATCCATGTCTGAAAAACTTAATGATATGGAGTCCTTTGATGAATCATACTTTTTAATATTGTAATAAACTATGACTCCATTTTCAATATTGGTACCTGCAGTTTTACTTGACATTCCTCCATGGCCCCTAGTTCTATAACTGTTTTTTGGTAAAAACAAGTTTATTTCACTGTTTACAATTTTGGAATTTAATTGATGTAAAACTGTCAAATCGTCAATCATCCAAACACCTCTACCTTGAGTAGCTACAATTAGGCTATTCTCTTTAATTGTAATATCCGTAACAGGAACGATTGGTAAATTTTTCTGAAATGAATTCCAAGACTCGCCATCATCATAAGAAATATAAATCCCTGATTCAGTTCCGGCATAAAGTAGTCCTTCTTTTGAAGGGTCTGATCTCACCACTCTTGTGAAATGTTCAGGTAAAATTCCATTTACTATTTTCTTCCATGATTTTCCATAATCATTTGTTTGATAAAGATATGGTCTGAAATCACCTGTCTTATATGAAGTTCCTGCTATATATGCTTTTCCAGGGGTGACATATGAAGTCTCTATACTGTTTACCATAAGTGATTTGGGTACTTGTATTGGAGTTATGTTTTCCCAACTATCTCCGCCATTTTTAGTCAAATGAATAAGCCCATCATCACTACCTACCCATATTTCGCCTTCTTTTAATCTTGATTCACTGGCTGCAAAAAGTGTACTGTAATATTCAACCCCAGTATTATCTTGTGTAATTGGACCTCCTGAAGATTTCAATTTTTCAGGATCATTTCGAGTAAGGTCAGGGCTTATTATTTTCCATGTCTGTCCTTCATTTTCAGAAACATGTACATGATTAGATAATGTAAATAATTTTTTGGTATTATGATGACTAAAGAATATAGGAAAGTTCCATTGAAAGCGATATTTCATACCTTCAGCACCATATCCCATGGGGTTATCTGGCCATACATTTATACCTCTAACGCTTCCTGTATTGTGATTAACTCTTGTTAAAAATCCTCCGTAACTTCCACCATAAACAATATCGTTATTCTCTGGATCTACTGCAATATGAGCAGATTCTCCACCTGCTGTTGATTCCCAATTATCTTCAGTAATAAATCTTCCGTCCGACCTGTGTTGTACTCTAATGGTTGAATTATCCTGCTGTGCTACATAAATTCGATACGGGAATGCATTATCAGTAGTGACTCTGTAAAACTGGGCTGTTGGTTGATTATAATATGTGCTCCAGTCTAATCCAGCGTTACTGGTAATTTGAGCTCCTCCATCATCAGCAATTATTATTCGCTTATTATTCTCTGGCGCGATCCATAAATCATGATGATCTCCATGAGGCGCTCTATTACTCTTAAATGTTTTTCCTCCATCAATTGATTTATGGTATGAGACATTCATTACATATACAATATCTTGATTCTGAGTGTCTGCATAGATTTTAGAATAATACCATGCACGTTGCCTTAGTGCTCTACTTGAATTAACATATTTCCATGTTTCTCCTCCATTATCGGATCTGTAAACTCCGCCTTTTTCTTTATTTTCAACAATTGCAAATACTCTTTCTGGATTTACAGGAGATACAGTAACTCCGATAATTCCTAATATTCCTTTTGCAAATCCTTCATTATCAGATATTTTAGACCAGGTAATTCCACTATCAGTGCTTTTCCATAGTAATGATCCAAGACCTCCGCTGATAAGACTATAAGGCGTTCTTTTTAAATACCATGTACAAGCGTATAATACTCTAGAGTTTTTTGGATCCATTTGCAATTCAACAGCTCCAGCTTGGTCATTTACAAATAAAACTTTGTTCCATGTTTTTCCACCATTAATAGATTTATAAACTCCTCTTTCTTTAGTTGGTTTATAAATATTACCTAGGACGGCAGCATAAACAATATCTGAATTTTTTGAATCTATTACAATTCTTGGTATGTGTCTTGAATTTGGAAGTCCAGAAAAACTCCAAGTCTTTCCGGCATCAACTGATTTCCATACACCACTACCTGAAGATACATTTCCTCTCACTGTCACTTCTCCACCTCCCACATATATAACATTTGGATCATTTGGAGCAATTGCTATAGAGCCTATACTACCTCCAAAATACCCATCTGAAATATTTTCATATGTTTTACCTGCATCTTCAGTTTTCCAAACTCCACCTCCTGTTGCTCCAAAGTAATATAAATTGGGATGATCTTTAACCCCAACAACAGCTGCTGACCGACCACCTCTAAAAGGTCCTATTTCACGAAATTTAAGACTCTCATGAATACTGGGCTCATAAGAAACTGTTTTAACGTATTGTTTTTTTCTCTGACCAAAAACATTAGCTACCAAAAAGATTATCAAAATCTGAGTAACTCCTTTTAAAATTGACTTACTAAAATTTTTCATTTTTTCTATTTTATTAGAACAAATTACAAAACAAATTTTGATCGCTCAAAACCAAAAATTTAAATGATTTAAATAATATCTTTTTTTAAGCTTTTAAATAAAAAATATCCCGTCACTATTGTTGCTATCAATTCTCCTAACGGAAATGCAATCCAAACTCCAATTACACCCATTTTATTTGATAAAATAAATAATAAAGGAATGAAGAAAAAACCTTGACGCGTAAGCGTTAAAAGTAAGGCTGGTAGGGCTTTACCAATAGCTTGAAAATATGCAGCTCCAATAAATTGAATTCCAATAATTGGTGTAGCGGCAAAAACCCATCGAAGAGCCAATGGCGTTTGATTTAAAACTTCTAAATCATCTGTAAATACTTTAACAATAGCTTCAGAAAAAGAAAAAATTAAAGCAAAAACAATGCTTGCTAAAATAGTTGAAAAAATAATCGCCTTTTTTACAGCATCGAATACTCTATACACGTTTTTAGCCCCATAATTGAATGCTGCTATAGGAATAAACCCTTGCGTTATTCCAATTACAGGAAAAAGGGCAAACATTAACATTCTGCTTATTATTGCATAAACGACAACTGTCATTTCTCCTCCTGAGGTAAATAAAATATTATTGACTAATAAAACAACTATACTAACCATGGCTTGTCTTGCCAGAGTAACTGAACCTAAAGAAGATATTTCTTTAACTAAAGTAAACGAGAACAAAAAATCGTTTAGTTTAAGCTTTAATTCTGATTTATTAGATGTAAAAAAGTATAAGATATAAGTAGCAGTAACTACATATGAGATTGTAGTAGCCCATGCAGCTCCAGACATCCCATAATCAAAACGATAAATTAAAATGTAATCTAAAAGTAAATTAGTAATAGAAGGAATCATCATTGCATACATTGCATATTTAGGTTTCCCTTCAGCTCTCATTGTATTATTTCCCATCATACAAAAGCCCAAAACAGGAACTCCATAAAGAACTATTACATAATATGTCTTAGCTAATTCATATAGTTTGCCTTTTCCTCCAAATGCGGGTATTAAGTACTCTAAAAAAAATAATCCTAAAAAAACTAGGGTTAGTGTTACAAAAAATGTTAAAGTGATTTGATTTCCAAAAGTTTTATTTGCTTTGGAAATGTTTTTATTTCCTAAGGCTCTTGAAATAATTGAACCCCCGCCTATACCTATAGCCATACCTAGAGCAGCAATAAAAAAAGAGACTGGCAATACAACATTTATTGCCGCGATGGCATTTGGACCAATCCATTGACCAACAAAAACAGTATCAATTAGAATGTTTAGAGACATGACTAAAATTCCAATTGATGCAGGGACTCCTTGACGAACTAATAGTTTAAATATAGGGTCAATACCTAAACGCTCAGATATATTATTCTCCATATTATATTTCAACAGTGGTTAAAGCCCATTCATCAATCCATCTACTTAATACTTTAACCCAATCATCACGATCATTTATACAAGGAATAACATGTAGGTTTTTCCCTCCATTTTGTTTAAAATCTTCTGCAGCTTCCATACCTATTTCCTCTAAAGTTTCCAAACAATCTGAAACAAAGGCAGGGGTTGCAATTGCAAGTTCTTTTATGCCTTTTTCTGCAAAAGAAACAATAGTCTTATCAGTATACGGTTTCAACCAAGAACCTAAAATTGAAATTCTTGATTGAAAAGTAGTTGAATATGTATCTTCTTTTAGGTCCAGATATTCTGCGACTTTTAATGAAGTAATTTCACATTGATGACGATAACAATATTGATGAGCAGGTGATTTTGAGAAACAACATTTCCCATCTATTTTACAATGTGATCTTGTTATATCTGATTTTCGAATATGTCTTTCTGGAACACCATGATAAGAAAAAAGAAGGTGTTCCCAATTTTTTCCTTGCAAAGCCTCTTGAATCGAATTTCCAAGAACTCTAATATAGTCTGGATGATCATAAAATGACGGCAATGAAGTAAATTCCATATGAGGGAAAAATTCAGATTTAATCTTTTTAACCAAAACTAAAATCGTTTCAGTTGTAGCCATTGCAAATTGGGGATATAGAGGTACTATTAAAACCTCACTAACACCTTGCTTATTTAGAATATCCAATCCACTTTGAATTGAGGGTTTTCCATAGCGCATTGCAAGGGCTATTGGAACAGATACTTTCGTTTGAACTTTTTCCATTAGTTGCTCTGAAAGAACTATTAATGGGGAACCCTTATCCCACCAGATCTTTTTATATGCTTCCGCAGATTTTTTTGGTCTGGTATTTAAAATAACGCCTTTAACTAAAACTGTTCGAAGCCATTTAGGTAAGTCAATTACCCTTCCATCCATTAAAAACTCATCTAAATATCTCCTCACGTCTTTAGTGTTTGGGCTTTCAGGAGAGCCCAAATTGACTAAAAGTACACCCTTCATTAATTTTTTTTACGAAGATACTGACATTAAATATTTTTTAGGTGTAGTGCCATATTTCTTTTTAAAAGCAACTATAAAATGGCTAGCGGTACTATACCCCAACTTAAGTCCAACTTCATTAACATTATAATTTTTTGACTCTAACATTCTTTGAGCTTCAGTCATTTTGTGATCCAGTAAATATCCGTAGACAGTATCTCCATATAATTGTTTAAAGCCCTCTTTTAATTTTTTTAAACTTAAACCAATCTCTTGAGTTAATTCTTGTAATGTTGGAGGCTCAGACATTCTTTCTAAAATAATTTCTTTAGCGTGTCTAATTTTTCTAACATTTTCTTCATCAACTAGAAAAGGACATTGTTCAAGGTCAGTGTCTTCACTTTTATTGAAGTATAAGCTAAATAGTTCGTATACCTTGCCCTTGAAATAAAGCGCTCTCATACTATCATGAACTTTAGCCTGAAGAATTTGACTTAAAACAACAGCTATATTTGGAGAAAAAATACGGTCATCATAAAATTTTCTTTTACTGTTCTCTGGATTTAAAAAAAAGATATGATCGGCATCATTTGAAAATAAACTATGAAATTTTGAAATTGAAATTATAATACTTACAATCCAACTATTAGATTCTAATTTTAAATCAAGAGGAAGATCCTGAAGAGGGTTATAGAGTAAAACAACGTGTTCTTCATTAATTCCAAACTCATAATTACCATTTTTAAATATAAGCTTTCCAGATCCTTTTAAACAAAAATGGAATTGGATATACTCTCTGGTTACTGACATTTTTTTTTGCAATACTTTTTCCTTATCATTTTCATAACGAACAACTAAGAATCCTTGCTCTATTAAAATGTTTTCCTTTGAACTTTTATCGATATTTTCCATATGAATAATTATCTTACTATTTAGATGAGTTCTAAATTAGTAGGTGTTTTAAGTCCCCTAAAATTAATACATTTAATTAATATTGAAACAAATCTAAATAAAAAACCAAAGTCGGTATTAATAATTCGTCTATCGTTATTTTTTTCTTTTTCTCAAAATTACTTTTGCGACAGATTTTAGTTAACCAAGTTTGGATTCAAAAAAATTTTTTACTGTAGGTCTAAGTTATAAGCAAGCTTCACTTTCTGTTAGAGAAGCTTTCAGTATTTCCTTACAATCTTCTAAAGCACTATTAAATAATGCAAAAAAAATTGGTATTTCTGAATTACTAGTTAATAGTACATGTAACAGAACTGAGCTATACGGACTTGCTGAAAACCCAAATGATCTAATTAAATTACTTTGTGAGTTTTCAAAGGGAGAAATAAGCACTTTTAATAGAGTTGGATATTCATTAGAAGGCAAGGAAGCAATTAATCATATTTTCAGAGTAGGTTCAGGCCTTGAAAGTCAAATCCTTGGAGATTTTGAAATAATTGGGCAACTAAAAAAATCATTTTACCATTCAAAAAAATTAGATATGGCGAATGGCTTTTTAGAAAGAATGATTAACAACGTTATACAAGCAAGTAAACGTGTCAAAACTGAAACTGGAATCTCTTCTGGAGCAACTTCAGTTTCATTTGCCGCAGTCCAATACATTCTTAAGAACGTTAAGGGCATATCTAAGAAAAATATACTTCTTTTTGGAGCTGGTAAAATTGGGAAAAATACTTGTGAAAACCTTATTAAACATACCAAAAACGATCATATTGTTTTAATTAATCGCACAAAAGAGCGAGCTGAAAAAATAGCCGGTAAATTTAAGGTGAAAATAAAACCTCATAGTGAGCTAAGTGCTGAAATTAGAAAAGCAGATGTTTTAATAGTTGCAACTGGGGCTGAACACCCAACAATTAACAAAGAACTTATTCACTGTTCAAGTCCTCTTTTAGTTATAGATCTTTCATTGCCTAGAAATGTAGTTCCTGAAATAAGCGAAATTAATCACGTTTCACTAGTTCATGTTGATGAATTATCAAAAATGACTGATGAAACACTAGTAAAAAGAAAAAAGCATATAAATAAGGCTGAAGAAATAATCAATGAAGTGGCTTCAGATTTTAATACATGGTTAAATCATAGAAAATATGCGCCATTTCTAAATGCAATTAAAACTCATCTAGAGAAACCTATTTCAGGTCTGGAAGAAACCGCGTCAAAATTTACTGGTCAAGTTGCAAGCTACCTTAAAGATAATCCAGAAAACGCATCTGCTACAATGGATTTATTAGTAGACCTTTTTGAACTTGAATTAGAAGAAAATGTCAAAGAGTGAAATTCGAATTGGAACTAGAAAAAGTGAGTTAGCGCTATGGCAGGCAAAAACTGTAGCAAATAAACTAAAAAAAATAGGCTATAATTCTTCTATTATGCCTATTAAAAGTGAAGGAGATTTCAATTTAACTCAACCTATTTATTCAATTGGGATTCAAGGTGTTTTTACAAGAACACTTGATACAGCTCTTTTAAATAATAAAATAGATGTTGCTGTTCATAGTCTTAAAGACGTTCCTACAAAGCTTCCACCCGGAATTATTTTAAATTCAGTCTTAGAGAGAGGTAATCCGTATGATCTAATATTATTTGATGATAAACAGGCATTGATTAAAAAGGGGAAAATAGGCACAGGAAGTCTTAGAAGAAAAGCTCAATGGTTAAAAAAATATCCTGATGATCAAACTGAAGTAATAAGAGGAAATATACAAACTCGATTGGAAAAACTAAAAAAATTAAATTTGAAAGGAGTCATTTTAGCAAAAGCAGGAATAGATCGCTTAGGAATTAATAAAACAAACTTTGAAACTTTAAATTGGATGATTCCTGCTCCATCTCAAGGAGTAATAGGGATTGCATCTTTAGAAAATGATGTATTAATTAGAGAAGTCTTAGCAAAAATAAACTGTGATAAAACATTTTATTGTACAACACTTGAGCGTGAATTTTTAAAAACATTAGAAGGGGGTTGTTCTGCTCCAATAGGTGGATACGCTAGAATTAGTGAAGGTGTCGTTTATTTTAAAGGAGGTCTTTTCAGTTTAGACGGAAAAGATTCAGTTATTTGTGAACATAAATTTTCTTTTAAAGAAGACCCGGTCTATTTGGGGAATAAAGCGGCATTAGAGCTCTTAAACAAAGGAGGTAAAAGCATTATTGAAACAATTAAAAACAAGATATAATGCAAATATTATCTACAAAAAAATTAAATAAAAAAACTAGAATAGCTTTTTGTGAAAATGGAATATATACTGTTGAGGCTCCAATGATAAAAACAGCACTAATAGATTTCCAATGGCCTAAAATTAAAGATGGAATAATCATAACAAGCTCAACAGCTCTAAAATCAATTATAAAACATAAACAATTTAAAACCATAATGAACCTGCCATTTTTTTGTGTAGGTACTATTACTAAAAAGAAATTAATTGAATTAGGATTAAATGTTGTTGAATGTGAAAAATCTGCTAAGGAATTATCTCATAAAATAATAGAGCATTATTCCAAAAAAACATTTAACTATTTTTGTGGCAAACAAAGACTTGATATTATAGAAAATTTAATCATACCAAATAATATAAGTTTATGTTTTTCTGAAGTTTATGAAACAATAGAAACTCCAAAAAAAATTGAGAAGAACTTTGAGGGAGTTTTATTTTTTAGCCCGTCTGCCGTAAAAAGTTATGCGTTAATTAACTCCTTTAATTCAAAAAAGTATTTTTCTTGGGGTCATACTACTGCTAATGAAATTGCAAAGTATACTGATAATTACTTCATTTCAAAAAAACCTGAAATAAAATCATTGATTTTACTGCTTAAAAAACATATAAAATAACAGATGCTTAAAAATGATCTTTTCTTACGCGCACTAAAAGGCGAAACTGTGACAAGACCTCCTGTTTGGATGATGAGACAAGCTGGACGATACCTTCCAGACTTCATGAAATTAAAAAATAAGTATGATTTTTTCACAAGATGTCAAACGCCTGAACTAGCTACTGAGATTACATTAATGCCTATAAATCAATTAGGACCCGATGCAGCTATATTATTTAGTGACATATTGGTAGTCTTACAGGCAATGAATATTAATGTAGAAATGAAGGATGGAATCGGACCCTGGATTCCAGATCCAATTAAAAATAAAAAAGATTTATCCAATGTAATTGTTCCAAATATTAATGAAAAATTAGGCTATGTTTTAGATGCTGTGAAAATGACTCAAAAAGAATTAAACAACAGTGTTCCCTTGATTGGATTTGCTGGATCTCCATGGACACTTCTTTGTTATGCCATTCAAGGTCAAAGCTCGAAAACTTTCGATAAAGCAAAAGCATTTTGTTTTGAGCGTCCTACACTAGCTCATGAATTTCTTCAAAAAATAACTGATACAACAATTTTATATTTAAAAGAAAAAGTGGCTTCTGGAGTAAACGCAGTTCAATTATTTGATTCATGGGGTGGACTACTTTCTCCTAAAGATTATGATGAATTTTCTTGGTCTTACTTACAACAAATTGTTTCAGAATTAAAAAAAATTAGTCCAGTAATTGTTTTTGGCAAAGGTTGTTGGTTTGCACTTAATAAAATGAGCCAGTCCGGAGCATCTGCTTTGGGTATAGACTGGACATGTTCTGCTCAAAATTCTCGTTACTTGAGTGGGGGAAATATTACACTTCAAGGAAATTTTGATCCCTCAAGATTACTTTCACCAATTCCAGATATTAAAAAACAAGTAACAAATATGATAAATGAATTTGGGAAAGACAGGTATATAGTTAATTTAGGTCATGGCATTTTACCCAATATTCCTGTAAGTCATGCTCAAGCTTTTATTGATTCTGTAAAACAATACGAAAACATAAAATGAAAAAAGCTTTTCTAGATTACATATATCAACTTCAAGAAACAATAACAAAGTCCATTGAAGAAACTGATGGAAAATCCAAGTTTAAAGAAGATGTTTGGGAAAGATCCGAAGGAGGAGGTGGTCATTCAAGAATAATGGAGAATGGTAAGGTTTTTGAAAAAGCCGGAGTGAATGTATCAGCAGTTAGTGGAGTTTTACCTGAAAGCTTGGAAAATTATTTTAATGTAATCAATTCTAATTTTTTTGCTTGCGGACTAAGTCTCGTTATTCATCCGAAAAATCCAATGGTTCCAACTGTTCATGCAAATTGGAGATATTTTGAACTGTACTCTTCCACTGGGGAGTTAAAAGATCAATGGTTTGGAGGGGGTCAAGATCTCACCCCTTTCTATTTAATTGATGAAGATGCCAAGCACTTTCATGAAGTATGTAAATCAGTTTGTGACAAACATTCCCCCAGTTTTTATAAAATTTATAAAGAAAAGTGTGACTCATATTTTTGGAATAGCCATAGAAATGAATCGCGTGGAATAGGTGGATTGTTTTTTGATTATTTAAGATCAGATGATAATTATAAAATTGAAGACTGGTTTTCATTTGTTACAGATGTAGGAAATAGTTTTTTAAAAGCATATTTACCAATCGTTGATCTCAGAAAAGATTACAAATACAATTCAAGCCAAAGAAATTGGCAAGAGATAAGAAGAGGTCGCTATGTTGAATTCAATTTAGTTCACGACAAAGGAACTTTGTTTGGTCTTAAAACAAATGGGAAAATCGAAAGTATATTAATGAGTTTGCCTCCTAAAGTTCAATGGGTATATGATCATATTCCTGAAAAAGACTCAGAAGAAGAGAAATTAATCAAAGTATTGCAAAACCCTAGAGACTGGACTACATAATGTATTTTTGTACCTTTAAAAAACATAAAGTTTTCATAT
>Ga0209501_10001837_pt1 | contig 22936 bp, 13 predicted proteins | sample ArcticOcean_MG_C_4_FD_187434 | JGI IMG/M metagenome (GOLD analysis project Ga0209501, IMG submission 187434) | Marine microbial communities from western Arctic Ocean - ArcticOcean_MG_CB4_134 (SPAdes) (version 2) | ecosystem: Environmental > Aquatic > Marine > Oceanic | place: Arctic Ocean...
ATCAAATGGATGGAATCAGCAATATGGGAACACACAACCAAAGTGGAAGTTTTTCAGGGCGATGCTCGGAAAGGAATCCAAGATACCCGGATTGATTACGACTATATCTGGCATGACATCTGGCCGAATTACTGTAGCGATAACATCCAAGAGTTCAGAGACATGAGATGTACCTACCTAGAACACATCAAAAATCCCAAAAGGGCATTTGAATGTCAAGGCTGCTGGTCAGAAGAGCTGTCACACGCGATGAAATGGCGTGGTGACTTCGTTGAGAACATGTGTCGAACAAGAATAGAGGAGGACTAAGTTGCAGAAGCAAATTGTCAATTACATCAAGGCCGGATACCCATGTATGTATCTGGTCTCTCAAGAAATCGAACGCGTCAAGAAAGAACTCAAAGCCGTAGCAGATATCACCAAGTTCAGAATGAACTACTGGAGTGCTGCAAGCGGGATGCATGACGTTACTGCAAACAAGACGGCAACAGACATGAATGATCCACTGGAGGCTTTAAGTACATTCAGAGTAATGTCTAAGAAATCAATGGTCGTCTATCAGGACATACACATGATCCTGAGAGACGAGTTGAACCTTGGCATTGTCGATCTGATTCGTATCAACATTCTTGATGCGAAAAAGAACGGGAAGACTATGATCTTCATGGGAACGATACTTGAACTCCCACAAGAGATTGAGAAGGAATTCCCTGTTGTAGAGCTTGAGCTTCCAGAAAAAGAAGATCTGGAAAAGGTTCTGACATGTCTTCACAGCAACAAAAACTTCCCGCCGAGCAAAGTGCCGGATGAGAAGCTTCAGAAAGAACTAGTCAGCGCAGCATCAGGACTGACTACAGCAGAAGCTGAGAACGCGTTTGCATTATCCCTGGTCGAAGGAAAGAAATTCACTCCCAGTATCGTCTCAAGAGAAAAAGCACAGACGATCAAGAAGAGTGGACTACTTGAAATCCTTCATCCTGAAGAGACAGCAGATGACATTGGAGGCATGGACCTTCTTAAAGACTGGCTCAAGCAGAGGAAGTCTGCGTTTTCGCCAGAGGCACGCGAATACGGCCTGCCATCACCCAGAGGAATCCTTATCATAGGAGTCCCTGGTACTGGGAAGACCCTGACCGCAAAGGCCACAGCGAACATCCTGGGGCGTCCGATTGTGAAGATGGACGTTGGTAAGCTATTCGAAGGCATCGTAGGAAGCAGCGAGGCTAACACTCGTATGGTGACTGCCACGGCTGAAGCTATTGCTCCCTGTGTCCTGTTCATTGATGAGCTTGAGAAGGGCTTCTCAGGGACGAAGAGTTCTAACGCGACAGATGGCGGTACGTCATCCAGAGTGTTTGGTAGCTTCATTTCATGGATGCAGGATCGTGTGAAGCCGGTATTCATTGTTGGTACTGCCAATGACGTTACTCAACTCCCACCTGAGTTCTTGAGAAAGGGCGGACGATGGGACGAACTGTTCTTTTGTGATCTGCCTGACTGGACAAGCCGGATTGAGATCTGGAGAATCCAGCTCAAAAAATACAAGCAGAACGACAAGAAACTGGATGTCCATAAGCTTGCAGAGCTCAGTAAGAAGTTCACCGGCGCAGAGATCGAGCAATGTGTTATTGATGCAATGTTTGATGCCTTTGCAAAGAAGCGAAAGCCTACTGAGAAAGACTACATGAATGCGATTGATCGCATGGTTCCTCTCGCAAAGACGATGAACAAAGAGATCAAGGCAATCAGGGACTGGGGTAGCACAAGAGCACGCCCCGCATGTAGTCCAGCAGAAGAGGTTGTCAGTGATCCCAAAGGGAAAGCTGAACCTTCTGGTCGAAGCATTGACCTAGAAGAAGAGAAAGAGAATCCTTTCTAAAATTGGCAGGCCAACTGTCAATAATGACACTCTGGAAAGACAGAGAGGGGGACCAGCAGGAAAACTGTAGCTTAGTGGTAGGCCGCTATGACAACAAGCTGGTTCCCCTTCTTCCAATTTTTTTAACCACAGGAGACGAGCGATGAAACTTAACCCTAAACAGGAGAAACCATAATGGAGTATTACTCTCCAGCACCGTTACCCACCCCGATCTTCAAGCTGCTCTCAGGAGATGAGTACGACAAGCAGGGAGATTGGAGTGTCACTGAACTGGGACTGCCACCACAGATAGCCATACTACAACGACGTTACAGGAAATCTCTGAAGATCAATGTGATGGACATGGCATTTGCGGTACGCGGAAACATCATGCACTCAGCTCTGGCAAATGTGAAGATGGCCGGAGCGATCGTGGAAGAACGATTCATGATCAATATCCTGGGCAAGCAGATCAGCATGAAAGCTGACTATGTGTGGCCCTATCAGGAAGCAGAAGGAGACTCTCCAAGACGCTTCCAGATCATTGACATGAAAGATCCTTCCCGATACAAGGCACAACCAGACCCACAAGGACACTGGTACACACAAAACGAATGGACTGCCCAATGTTCAGACGAGGGATGGATCAAACAGGTCAACTGCTACGCCTATGGAATGCGTCAGCGAGGTTTCATGGTGGATGATCTTGTCATTGCTGCTTTCCTTCGGGACTGGTCATGGCGAGAGTGTCACATCACGAAAGTCAGGGATTATCCACCACATGAGATGGTGATACAGCCTGTTCCCTTGTGGGGTGACGATCAATGTCTGAATTACCTTGAATCAAGGGTCAGACTTATGGAAGAATCGTTGCTTCTCAAGGACGAAGAACTTCCTGAATGTAGTAACGAAGACAGATGGGCAAAACCCGACTTATGGGCTGCTGTTACAACGACTGGTGCGACTACAAGGGCTGTGACCGGTGGATCTAAATTCGAAGATCCTATGTCGGCAAACACCTTCAACGACACAAGGAATGCCAAGAAGCCTAAGAAACTCTCCACTGTTGAGTTCAGGGCTGCTGAATCCATTCGTTGTGAGAGGGGCTACTGTTCTGCTGCTGCGTTCTGCGGTCAGTACAAGAACAAGATCAAGAAGAATCCATTCTAGCCCTTGACTTTACTTATATAAATCACATATAACGAGAGGAAACTCAGAAAGGATATGTCGAATGGACATAAAAAGTCGGAAACTGCTTGAAGAGCTTGTTGATTCAGGTCTTCTCAATGCTTGGGAGCAAAATGCTTTCGAAGACATGGTAAATAGAGATGATCAGTTCAATATCACGCTCTCTATCAAGCAAGGTGCATTGCTGAACAAGGCAAAGGCACGTTACTTCGAAGGCAAAGATGTCGATAAGGGAAGCAATCTCCCTGATGAGTACGACAACTGTGCCATTGTCACCGGACCAGACGGAAGCTTCATTCATGTAGAAGGAGCACCAGTCGGATCTGCTGTCACAAAGAAAGATGGTCAAGTAATTCTTGCTTGGCTAACCGGAGCCCTTCCGGACATGGGCGGTGGCAACACAAAAACAACTCCAGAGCCAGCAGAAGACAAGGCTATGGAGTTTCCGCCCACTGAAGATAAAGACGACGACATCCCGTATGATGATGTCAAAACTACAAAAGAAGAGGAAAGTGAGGAAGACCCGTTCTAATGGTTAAGAAAGATGACGCATTAGCAAAGGCAGACGAACTGCTACCGCAACTGACGAAGAAAGACATTCAGGAGCGATACGCACCCAACGCAAGCGAGAAAGAGTTTGCGTTGTTCCTTGACCAGATCAAGGTCAATGGACTCGACCCACGCAAGCGCGAAGTTTACTTCGTCAAGTATGGAACACAGCCAGGACAGATCATCACAGGCTATCAAGTCTATCTTCAGAGAGCGCAAGCTTCGAAGATGCTTGATGGCTGGGATGTGAAGACCGAAATAGGGAAGGATGGCGAGATCACCAGCGCGACGGTCACAATCCATCGCAAGGACTGGAGCCAGCCTTTCACATGGACGGTAGAGGCAGCAGAGTTCGACAAGCAGCAGGCCACATGGAAGCAGATGAAGAGCTTCATGCTCAAAAAGGTCTGCATCGCGCAGGCATTCCGGATCTGCTTCCCTGACGAAGTTAGTGGCTTGCCATACACGACTGAAGAGATTCAGACGTTTGCAGACGCTAAGACCATCAAGGCTGTTCAGGAGACAGACGCGAGGACTATAGAGGTTGATCCCGAAGCTCCAGCAGAGAAGCCGAAAGCTAAGGCTCCTGCCGACAAAGGATTGGTTGAAAAGCCCAAGGCGACAGCAAAGCCCAAGGCAACAGCCAAGGCAAAGCCGCCGGTAGAAGAGGTTGCCGAAGTCGAAGAAAAGGTCGAAGAAGTCGAAGAAGAAACAGAAGACGCTACGCCTATCGATGAGGCAACGCAAAAGAAAGTGCTCGGTGCATTCACTCAATTCGGAGTAACAGAGGATGACATCGCAAAGGTCATAGACAAGGACTTAAACTTGATGACCACAGCAGACAAAGAGCACTTGCTTGCTCGTTATCACGACCTGAAAAACGGTGTCATTACTGTCGATCAGTTCAGAGAATCCAACAGCTAGAAAACGAAAGCATGGCCGCCCTTGGTCAGATATTAGTAAAGGCTTACTTAGCGGTGTCCCTTAACTACTGACCAGGGCGGTCTTTTTTATTTATGAATCCATTATTTTCAGAAGAAGCAGAACAGGCAGTCATCGGAGCAATTCTGATGGACTTTAAGAAATCAATGCCAGTGATCAACAAGCTTGGTCTTGGCAGGCAATGGTTCCTGATGGAGTCATGTGCTACAGCATTCAATTGCATCATGGATCTTCACAAAGACGACAAGATTGTGGATGTCCTTACCGTAAGCGATCTCATGTCTAAGAGAGGCATGGATACAATCCAATCTAATCAAATCTTACTCAACGCAATCGACAAGACGACATCAGCAGCGTACTTGGAGAACTACCTTGAAATCGTCAGAGACTACTACCTGAAGAGACAGCAACGAGCAGTTATCACTGAACATAATGATAAGCTTGATTCTGAACTGACGAACGAAGCGATCCTTGCATCACTGAGAGCAGGACTTGACCTGATAGAGATACCTCAAAAAGAATCAACAGCAGAAGAGATCAAGACAATGATTCTTGAGTCACATGAGATGGCCCACAAAGAAGGTCACTCCAGTATCCCCTCTCGGTTTGCATCATTCAACAGGAAGCTGCATGGCTACAAGAGGGGCAAGGTCTGCCTCTATGCTGCAAGACCAGGGATCGGGAAGACTACGCTGGCTCTGAACGAAGTAGAGCACATGGGTAGTCAGAACTATCGAGTAGGAGTGGCCTCATTTGAGACTGACGTTGACGAGGTGTACGAAACCCTTGCCGGTATCCGGTCTGGAGTAAACCTGTTCAGGCTAAGAGACGGTGAACTCAAGCTGGATGCTCATGAGAGATTCAAGAAGGCACTCGATCAGGTTCTCTCTATGCCTATTTTTGTCACAGATAAGAACATGGACATAGAACATCTTGAAGCATGGGTAAATTATATGTGCTATCACAAGAATCTTGATGCACTCATCATTGACTACGTTCAAATCATATCGGATGGGAAGCTGGCTAAGGCTGGCATGAGAGAGAAGGTAAGCACATGGTCCAGCAGGATCTTCGAGATGACTCGCAAGAACAACATTGCGACGATCCTGTTATCACAGATCAGTAGAGCCGGAGAGCCACCTTCCAATGCCAAACCAGAAGAGAGATGGAAGTACACACCAAGGCTTCATCACTTGAAGGAGTCAGGCAAGCTAGAAGAAGATGCGTATCAGGCAGTCCTGCTCTACAACCATCCGTCAGAGACGGTAGAGGGAGCAACAGCAGTTCCCTTTATTGCAGACATAGCAAAGCACAAACGCGGACCTGTTGGGCAGATCAACATGGTCTATAAGAAATTCAACCAGACGTTTCAGGAGAAATATTCATGAGCAAGTTTGAATGTAGAATATGTGGAGAGAACATTGAGGGAGCAACCATCCATGACTTCATGATGGATGATCCCAAGAAGAGAGTAGACTGGCAGGTATGTCCAAACCATTTTGCTGCCGTTGCATTTCACCAGCTCGATCCACAGGCTGTTCAGAAACTTCGACATCTTCATGGTGGGGACACATATCACACGCACGATGACTTCTACGACGAGGAAGGACAGACAGTTCAATGAGTAAATACGAACTACAGACAAAGACAATCCTTGATGGCTGGATAAACATCATCACAGGAGCAAACGGAAAGCCGATCCAGTTTGATACGCTGGAAGAAGTGAGAAACGAAAGAGAATCATTCTTTGTGGATTGCATTGAAGCAGTCAGTCGCGGAGACATGGACGATTTCGATCCGGCAGATCATCGCATCGAGAAGATCATCGAAGCACACGATCCGATAGAATCATGATCTGCCGTGACTGTGGAAAGAAGGGCTGTGGTCAGACCCTAACTGGAACTTGTCAGGCTTGTGAACATGAACTCAATATGAAGCGAAAAGTCATCAGAAGAGCCTGTCAAGAGCGTGCAAAGGACAAGCGCAGAGTAATAAGAGCAGAGAAAGTAGCAAAACACGACAAAACCAGCCCGGTTTAGAGCGAAAGGGGGTCTGGTCCTATCTAGTGGTAGGTCAGGCTCCCGATCAATCCTACGGCCTCTCAGGAGCTTAATCATGGCAGAGTCACCCACAAGCAGAAGCCTCAAAACTCTCAGGAATGAGAACTGGACAGCTCAGGTTGTCGAGAGATGGAATCAGTTCGCAAAATGCAGGCAAGACCTGTTCGGATTTATTGACGTTGTAGCGATCAAAGCCGATGTGCCGGGAGTCCTGGCAATTCAAGCTACGAGCTACTCAAACATGAGCGCGAGGATGACCAAGATTCTTGGGAACAAGAACACTGGCATCTGGCTCAAAGCTGGCAACGGACTCGAAGTCTGGGGCTGGCAGAAGAAGAAGAACAAGATGGTATTAACCAGAAAGGAAGTTACATACGATGCCTTCAGTCGATTTTGTCCATTCTGACGGATCACAGTACCCTGTAGATCCAGAGAAAGTATTCTCTCCTGAGCTGATACAGCACATGGACGAGATGGCGAACCAAAGAGATCCTATTATCATCCAGCTTCACGGACTGCCACCGACTCACACACATGGCGCTGTCATGTTTGAGCACGAACCAGACTGTGCTGCCGGTGTGAAATGGGTGAATGAAACAGAGATCAAAGGTTGCGATTGTTTCGCAAAGCCGGTGGGGACTTTACCCTACCTCAACTAAGAGAGAACCAACATGGAGATAATCAAAATGCCAGAAATGGATTCAAAACTGGATGACGCAATGGCTGACATCGTTCAGATCATGCAAGAGAACAACATTGGCGGGACAGTCTTTCTCGTCTCTCCTACCCATGCCAGATATGCCTATGAGTTCCCAAAATGGTCATGCATATCGATGGGGAAGAAGGGAGAAGAAGGAATGGTTAAGATGAACTGCAAGCAAGAGGAATTTAAGACTCAGGCAGACTGGGCGAATGGACTGCAACTGCTTGCTCACTTCGTTCATCAGATCAGAGACATGACACAGAACGCTGCCGAGACCTTCCAGATGATGGTGACTCAGTTGCAGGAGTACATGGAGATCGATCACGAACCTGGACATAACTTCAAACCAGGGACAGGAAAGGAAGAAGACGATGACTAATGCGGTAGCAGTTGATGTTCGAAGAGGGGAGATGAGAGACCATATACCGAGGCATCATTTGAACGACGGCGGGTTCCCTGCCTGCGGTGCTTATATCAGCATGAGTAGGCAGTACCTGCATAATCTCGTTGATGACCCCGCCAAAGTGACCTGTACGAATTGCAAGAAGGGAAATTTATACAAGGCGTTAAGTGAGCAATCCGAGGACATGCGATGACTAGAGACACAAGCATTGAAGCCTACAACAAAATAGCTGAGAACAAATTGCTGAAGGGGCTGAAACTGAAGGTCTATAATTACCTCTACTGGAATGGACCTTGCTCTAGTCGAGAAGTCTGCGCTGCTCTCTCTGAGGGAAAGCTGAACATCGGTGGCACATATTCAGGAAGACTCAGCGAGATGAGAGACACCGGTGTTCTCTCGGAAGTCGGATTCAAAGTCGATGACGACACGCATCACACAGTTATTCTTTGGGATGTTACCAGCAAGCTTCCAATCAAGATACCCAAGAAGCTCTCTAAGTTCGATGCCCTACTTCTGGAAATACGCAAGATCGCAGACCAGATGAAAGAGCAGGGACCGTTGTTCCAGAAAGAAGCGATCTTCGCACTAGAGAAACTTCAAGAGAAGGGAGATCCGTTTTGAGCGAGACTTGTTACTTCTGTAAACCATCAGAACAGGGTGGCTGCGATAGCGTTCAGCCATACGGAGAGTTTTATGAATGCTCTCGCGCTAAAGGTCACAAGGGACAGCACGTTGCTTGTGGAGGTTCAACTAATCACGACTTAGGCAGATGGCCGCAAGCACAAGCAACGAAACCTAAAGAGACATTCACTCCATGCGGGATACCGAAGTTCGCTGAAGAGATTGAGAGAATACTTGAACTGTGACAGGGGACTAGCCGAAAGGCTGGTCCCCTTTTTTACTGATCGTTCGTTAGAAGCGTAGGGCGTGGTAGTCCACGCGGCTTCACCCTGGCTATAACTTCTCGAACACGCTGCTCTTCTGCCGGTCCAAACTTACGACGTACCCTCTCGGCCCTGCCCTTCATAGACCTCACCACATCATCAGCACCGGCATTGATTCTCAAGATCGCGTGAGCTGACTCTTCTAGCAGCCCATTGTTATTTTCGTTCATGGCCTGAAAGAATTGCCTGTAGTAGTGAGCCAGAACCTGCCTTCTCGCTGCCGTCAGGATAAACTCAGAATCGTGACCATTACGTTCGGCTGCCTCAAGGATGTCCATTCCCAGGGCGGCAAGATTGACCGGGTGTTCCTTGCTGCCATGCAGGGAGTTCCATGTATCTTGACTGGCATAGGTACTGATCAACTCTGCCATCTTGGTTTGGGCTGAATAGTTGCTCATGCCTCTAGATGCTGGAGCAAAGAAGGTGGTAGGTCTTCCGTCCATGATGGACAGGATACTCATCGGAACAAACTTACGCCCAACGTAGGCAATGCGTGAGTCTGTAAATCCCTTCTCTCCAGAAAACAATCCAAGGAGTGGCTTGCCTTTGAACCCCAGCTCCCATCCGGCTGTGTTGTAGCCTGTCATCTGTTCAACAACGGTACGAACTGCGGAGCTACTCTTGTTGGCAAGAGTGTTCCACGGCTTAGTTGCCCAGCCTTCAAACACCTCACTTGCCTGCTTGCCCCAGCGCATATAGACGCGACGCTTGCCAGTAACGCCACCCTCATATCCCAGAACGGGAACCCAACCAAGTTTCTTGAGTACAGGGGTGACATCAATATGACCACCGATACCAGTCTCAAAGAGTCCACGCTTGCCGGGTTCGTTCTGGAAAAGGAAGGGGACGGCTTCTTCATCGTCATCTCCGGGCATCAGCTTTGCCACAGAGTAGAGCGCAAGCTGAATGGCTTGGGGTATGCCGGTCATCACAAGCACAGCCATCGCAGGCCAGTACTTATTCACCTGTACGAACTTCTGCACATCTCCTTGATTCTCTCTAACAAGATCACGGATCACAGGAAGGTTGGATGCTCCTGATATGTTGAAGGCTGATGTCGTCCAGTCAGGAGCGAAGAGCATGAGGTGCAGAGCCTGAAGTCTTCTGGGAGTAGCCCAGATGTATTGATCCCAGTTCTGTCCACCGAAGGCATCGTTCACCAGCTTGGCGATGTCACGCCTCAATGCAGTCTCTGAAAACTCTATACCTCTGTCAGCAAAGTTCTCCTTCATCTCTGAGTGCAGCAGTTCCGCAGAATAGATCTTCACTCCAGGGAAGAACTCAGACCACAGCCACTGGTTCATCCACTTGTTGTAACCTTCCCATGCGCCAGCGAGCTTCCCCAGTCCAGGGATCTTGTTGTCACTCGAAAAGTCTTTAATGGACTGGAGATCCTGAAAGATCTGGTTCTGGTCATAGTTAGGATTGGAAGGATCAACCCTCATGCCTGCCGCTGCCCACTTTCTAATAAGCTCAGGATCTGCCATCGCCCTTCTACGCGCGTTTGTGATCTGGGTGATCATCCGAGGTGGATACATTGTATTCCACTTGATGTTCGAGAACCCACCAATGGCAAGCAGGGATTCGTAAAGCGCAGCAGGGTGAAACATGGACAAACCAAGACCTACGTTCTTTGACCAGTTGTTGAAGCGTCCCACAACCTTGAAGAAGGTATGACCAGACGGCCTCTCTTCGAGCATACGAAGGATGTTCTCTTCTCCGGAGCGACCAGAGACTCCGAATCCTGTTCCAGACTTCACCTTCCAGTGAGAGATCGACTTGAACTTACTGTCCATAGTCGTGTAGCCCTCGCGATCAAGGTACTCACTATTCTTGTTGATAATGTCATTGATAAGAGTCTTGCCGCGTCGCGACCGGTCAGGAATGAATACGCTTTTACCGGCCTGGAGTCTGAGAGAGTTGATGTAATCGAGAAGGTTCTCTGTTGCCTGAGTGATGAAGCCATCGGACATGGCGATACGAGTCTCATACTCAGTCTTGTTTACGTTCTTATCGACGACGCCTTCATTGAACTGGGGAATCCAGAGAGGTGCGCCATTCACATCCTTCATGATTGACCCCAGAGAGATCATCGTCCGGGTGACTGCTGCACCCCATACGTCATTGAACCAACTCTCTACCAGCTTGTCAGCCCTGGTAGTGACAGGCTCAAGACCTTTATCTCTGGCTGCCTGATAGTAGTTCTTAAAGCTTCTCTGCTCGATACGCTTGCTCTCTTCTCGTCCTGAGAACTGAGCAATCGAAACCTCTTTATCAGCATCCTTTCGAATGTAGAGATGGGGAATGTACTCCGATGATACAACTACAGAGTCTTTTTCTCTGCCTTCCCAGTGACTGATCCACTCAGGACCGGCAATGTCACGCATCTCCTGATTGATCCGATTACGCTGCTCCATCGCCTCGTCAAGTAGCGCCAAAACCTGTGTGAACCTGCGCTTGCCCTCTGCCTCACCGTGGACGCCATAGAACTTCTCTCTGACTTCGGCAACAGGACGAGTGATAGGAACGTATCTGTTGTTGAACTTGTAGTTAGTTCCTGGTTCTTCCTGCATGAACTCAATGGCCTCACCCTTACGGAGACTACTGAAGACCGTCTTGCCGTCTTCGATGACATCAAACCAAACAACCTTCTCCCCGACCAAGGCCGGATCAGCAGACAGATCTCCAAACTCGTTAGCGACAACGAAACCTGCCTTTTCGAGACTCTCTTCTGTCCACTTTTCAACTCCCTCAACGATTACATTCAAATTCTCTCGCTCTGCTGATGCCCAGCGCATCACATCTTCAGCCAACTCTCGATCTTCTTTCGGAAGACGCCATCTTCGGAGCTTCTTATTCCTGGAGTGGACATCCTTAATGGCCTCATTGAGATTGTCGTAGCGAGCCACCTCTTTGAATTTCTTGTTCTTGTACTGGTCTAGGTCATAGATCACATACTCGTCACCCTCTATCTCGTACACGAATCCGATTGCCGTGTGCGCCTCAAGCGCACCGGCAGCAGCCAACATCCGTTGGGCATACTGGCGTCCGATCACGATCTCGCCTTCCATGATGTTCCTGATGTTCCACCATACGTCATGTAGATGAGCTGCTGGTGAGTCCACATGGAACTTGAGCTGTGGTGAGTAGCTCTGGAGAACCTTCATGGAGTAGCTGCCATAGTAATCAACGAAGGGAAGCTCATCCAAGCGACCTGAGATCTTCATCCACTCAGGAGTGTTCTCGTAAGGCCTGGGAGCGTGTGGCTGCTGTGCCTGAAGAGAGAAGGAGATGGCTCTTGTAGCATCTTCTTCCGTGATCTCAGTCTCGAACCAAGTATTTCCGTTGGCGTCTGTCACTTCTTTCAGGTCAGAGCGATCCTTACGGAGAATAGATTGAATACGATCATGATAAAACGAAGAAATGCTATTAAACCCCTTGGAACCTACACCCCCGAAATGCTTCAAGTCTTCATCTATCTTTTCTAGAGACCTTGTGTTCTTTAGTTCATGACGATGGAACGCGCCAATCACCACTTCCCTTTCAACGCTTACTTCTTCCTCTACAACTCTATTAACATATGGGCTAAACGTGCCATCCACGTTTTTAATCTTCATGACTACAATCGTTTGCCTCTTCCAAACCTTTGATGGGAATTTCTCTTTGAAATATCGATAATGAATCTGGTCGCCATCTTTGGTCTCGGAATCAGACAAATTCTTGAAATCTAAGCGAACATCATCCCCTTCCGGGAGAGTCCCTGCCTCGATGTTGATCCTTCGTGCTCTCTCCGTTTTGAGTCTCTGCAATGCAGTAGTAACAGTCTCTCGACCTTGCACCCTTGCCGCAGTATCTCCCGTAGGGAAACGAACACGCTTGAATCTTCGCTTCGCCAGATCTTGAATGATCCCTTTTGTAAAGACAGAAGCCCAACGCTCACCTTTTAGAAGCATGTTAAGAAACTCAGCTTGTTCTTGGGTTTCTACAACAGCACTTTTTGTTGTGTCTGAGGGAATCTCAATATCCCTACGCAGATGCTCGTCTATTTCTGGGCGTTGCTCTTCTAGTGCAAACTCACCACTCCCTATCCCAAACCCGCTTTTATTGTCTTGAAAAAGCTTAGACTGAACCTCATTGACTTCAAATAGATCACTCTGGAATTCCAGTTTTTCCTCAACAGAGGGAGCTGGAGAATAGGGCCAAACATCGACAGGAGCAGCGACAGGGATGTCTGGATATAGCTTCTCGGTGATACCCAGCGCAGCGGCGGCGGCACGATTAATGGCCTCCTCGTTTTCAACATACCCCGACTCGGTAGACTTAATACGGGGGAAATTCGTATGCTGGAACTCGTGCTCTGCCGCAAACTCCGCCCAGTGATTAAACGTGACAAATGCACCTTCGGGCAATGGGGTAATTCCAGACACTCTAGGACTGGTCCATTGCTTGTTGCGGAAGGACTCCGCCAACGCGGGCATATCCACATTTATGTATTCGGGAACACCATCAGCAGAACGAGACAAACTTATGGGGGCCACATTTCCGTGTACGGGATGTGGTTTGCCTCTCACGCGATGAATAGGCAAGCCTTTGTACTCTGTCACCTCGTTAATGTCGATAGCGGGAGGAGCAGCTTCAGCAGGGGGAGCAACAGGCGGAGCTTCTGTAATGGCAGGAGTAGGTTGAGGCGGTTTCTGAGGAACCCTTACCATAATAGGATTAGGAGAATCTGGACTAGATCTATCCGTGTCTACAACAAACCCTTTCCTCTTGTACCATTCGACTAATTGCTCTTGAGGTATTCCTACTTTATAATCCTTCACCCCTTCCGGAAACATCTCGTCCCTGGCATCTGCCCATCCCCTGATCGTTTTACCCTCAAAATCAGCAGCCCGTAATACTCTATCAAGAGCTTCGTCTGCATACCCTTTGCCTCGATCTTTTGGCTTAACAAAAATATCTTTTAGAAAAAGATCACCTGAAGGATCTTCGTCAATATCAATTTTAACCGTATCTTCATCAATGCCACTAAGAACAGATATGTCGGGAACAGATGGAACCGGATGTTCTGGAAAAGTACTAGACTCAGAATGACGATACCCACGACCCCGAATCCAACCAGCAAGATTTGAATCTTGGAAGGAAGTTCCTTGATGCTGTCCCGGAACATCAAAGGGAAGATGGAACATGATCTCTTCGTACTGACCCTGACCCTTATTTACGGTGTAGTCAGAATAATCCCGATCAACTCCTTCTTCATCTAGAAAATCCCCCTCGTATCTCTCCTCCCCCGAAAAATTCCCTTCTCTCTGATCAACTCGCATATCAAAAACATAACGAGAAAGGAATTCATCAAGAAGATTCTCTGCCCAATTACGATCACCGTGAAGCTCATTGGCTAAGTCCATATACAGACGTATCTGGTCCTGGGGAACACCAAGCTTGCGAAGCACAGTAGGAAGATCTCTGATCTGTGAACCTGAGTTAAGCCAGTTCCTGTACTTTTCAGATCCACCAAGAACAGTAGAGAGTCTGGAATTCAGGTTGATGAAGCCAAGATCATCCTGTGCCTGACCCTTTAGAGAGAAGTGCGCGATGTTGTCTACGTCTCTCTGTTCCATCTCTCCCTGGAGTCGCTCTTCCTGAGTGTCATAGTAGATGCCCTGTTCAGCCTCTTCAAATTGAAGGTCCTCTCTCTGCTGACGCAAGTCAGAGTCTTCTTTTGCTTTCGCAATGAAATCAAGAGAAGCCTGCTCTCCCAGGAATCCAGCTTCCATCGCAATCGAATCAATCTCTTTGCCTTTCCCTGGCTCCGCAAACAGGGACTTGAAGTGATGGCGCGGCATGGCTTCTTCGCCACCCTTATCCATCGCCGCCATCACTCGCCCTGAGTCGCTATTAGAATTGATTTGATTAGGATTAATATCTCTGCCGCCCAAAACTTCAGCCTGATACTCTTCTTCCGTAAGAAGGTGCTTGATCTCGTATGCGTTTCTGAGACCATATCCATCCCGATTGCGCTGCATGACGCCTTTGCGGGCCTCAGTAAGCTTGGCTTTGGCTGACGCAACGCTCTCGTCCTCCTTCTTGTCGTCCTGAGCCTTCCTGTCCGCGTCATTGAAGACAGAGGACTCATCCTCTTCGGTCTGTTCTTCTTCTTCTTCCTCGCCCTCTTCAGGGATTAGTGTCGTCTGTTCTGGAGTCTCATCCTTCTTGATCGGAATGACTTTCTTCTCTCCTTTTTCAAGCTTCCGGGTACGATGGGTGATGTTGAGAGCATTTGTGGTCTTGAGGATCTTCCTCTCAGGCTCATTTAGAGCATCAAGGTCGGCAGGATCCACCTCGGTCTTCAAGATCGGCCTGAACGGAACATAGTCAAACCAACCAGAAACATCTCCGGATAGCCGGTCTCTTACTGCTTGGCGCTGGCGGGCATTCATTCGGTCAGGCAACCATCGCCTTACTATCTCATGGAATATCTCAAGATCTAATTGCGCTCCCATCTTTGTAGCCATGATAAGCTGCATGAAGTTGCCGTTCATCTGGCTCAAGCTTGTTCCGTACTCCTGCAAGAGATAGATGATGATCGTTCGCTGATCCTCTTCTTTCAGATCGTCAAACGCGTCAACCTTCTCCTGGTAGCCAATGTCCTCAACAGACAAGAAACGGCCAATCTTGGTGAGGGCAAGCTTGTAGGAGTCGGTAGGCTGACCCTTGTTGTCGAGGCCCACTTCAGAGATAAGCTTGATAAAGGCATTCTCTTTACGACTATCCATCAGTTCACGGACCCGGCCCAATGCGCCAACAATTCTGGCTGGCTCTCCCTGGGAAGCTGCATTGAGAAAGGCCATCATCCGTCCTACCTCTCTGGCATGGTTATAGACGGAATCTCTGTCCCAAGGCTTGAGCCGATGAATCTCTGGGTACTGCTCAACGATGTGACTCTCAATCATGGGAGCATGAACGATGTCTCTACCCCATACGTCAGACCTCATGAAGTCACCGATAAGATCAACGGTCTGGAAAGCTTGAATGAACTTACCTTCCTTGGTCGTGAGATTGCTGGTATCCAGAACTCTGAAGCCTTTTCCGGTCTTCACATACTCGGTAATGCGCTCCGCTTCCATGTGCTTGTCGGCGGTAAGCTCTGGATCGTGCTTGCGATTCAGGAAGGTGTTGAACATCTGCATCTCACTGGCATGGTTCTTCACGACCTTAATCAAGTTCTCACCCTCTTTCCCGTAGAGCTTCTCCATGACCGTCCTCACCGTTCTCAGATCAGGATACTCAAGGTTCTCAAACGTAAGGTGTCGTCCGGGGTGCATGGTCTCTTCCATCAGGCGAGAGTACCTCTTCATCATCGGCGTTCTGAGGAACCTGAAGATCTTCATGAGATGCTTCTTGCGGGCATCTTTGGTCTGATGCTGGACTCCGCTGAGAGCCAGAACTGCAAAGATCGGAGCCGTGTGCTGATTAAGGCCCAGGTAATGGGTCTTGGGATCTTTGATGTCATCCACAAGGAGCTGAATGGGGAACTCATTGAACATCAGGTCATAGGCCATCTGCTGATCGAGATCAAAGTTCTCAAGATGCTCCTTCGTCCGGTGAACGATGACGCCGTTCTTGGCATCAAGGACGATAGGATCCTTTTGTAGGAAGGAAATCTTGTACCGATTCGCATAGCGAGCTACCGGTGCGAATCCCGCAATGATAGCGAGACCGGACTTGGAATCCTTGGTCACTCGTATGGCCGCCATCTGGCCCATCTCTCCCTGATGGTTGTACGACGGCTCAAGATATTCAGTAGAAGGGTTAGGGGATTTTCCGCGTTCCTTTGCGTCCTGAATCTCTACAAGCTTCTGCTCTGCAACATAGGCATTGATCTCTTCATCTTCCAAAAGGTTTGGTGCGTTCAGGACATGCTCTTCGATCTCTTTACGGTAGACCTCCATGCCGTCGAACCTGAGCATCATAGCTCTGTTCCTGAAGCCCTTCTCTCCCGGAGAAGTGTTGATCTGCCCACCCTTGCTTCTGGTCAGCGTCATGATCTGGTGCATGTCCATGTCGAAGTCCTCACCCTTCCGGAGAGAGTCCTTACGATTGCTCATGCTGCCTGCATACTTGGTTGACCCGATACGAGAGTCCAGACGGCCATGAGTCCCGTAGGCGTAACTGGACATAGGAATGCGAGAGACGATCACAGGCTCACCGGCGATCCTGTACTTTCCATCCACTCCTTCTACCACTCGATGAGCAAGAACCTTGGGATTGGGGATATCATTCTTGCCACGGTCAAACATCCAGGGATAGAGATCGTTCGTTCCGAGCTGATCCTGATCAAAGGTCTCATTGAAGCCATCTTCGAGATGCTTAACAACGTCCTCTCTGGTCGCAAACTCAGGAGAGTCCTGCGTATAGAAAGCGTTCGGTACATTCGCATCAAATCCCATAGGTTGTAGATGACCCTTAACCTTCTTTACATCATCTCTCTTCTCTGAGCCAGGGGGAGTAACCGACATAACCGTTCTGGAGTATTTCACACGAACAGTATTGAAGATACTGGACGCGAAGATCTTCTTTACCAGATCCTGCTGCATCCCGTTCAGGATGGCAAAGAACTCTTGTCCCTGCTCAAGTCGAAGCTGTAAGTTGTCAAATCTGTAGCGGTCATAGTCGGCCTCTTCACCATGAGGAACCATTCTCTGAACAGATTCGCTGGTGTCCATAGTTCGAAGGTAGGGAAGAATCCTGTTTATGGCCGCCTCTACCTGCCAGTTCTCAAGATCCACGATCCCATCGATGAACCGGTCAGGCAAAAACAAGGAGATGCTCTCCATCTGCTTCAGGATAGACATGACCTTCGCTTCCTTGGCGTCATTAGGATTGGCCGTGACAATCATCATGTCACCCTTCTCGGAATCATGCTCATAGATCATGTCAGTCAGGTCGCCTACCTCGTCAACGCCCATGACATCGATCTCACCATCGACGTAGACGATCCCATTCTTGTCAGTACGAATTAGGTCTACAACCTGAACAGCATTGGCCTCTTCTCCACCTCTGAGCTTCATCGCAGAGGCAGCCTCAAGCACGACGTTGTACTTAGTCATGAACGCTTTCAACTTCTGATACAGAGGATACTTCTGGAGTTCATCTATATCGAAGGCAAGAGGCTTGGACAGGATAAGCTCATGGCCCTTGTTCCCGTTCTCCGTTGTTGGCTCAGGAGTGTTCCGGTTGTGGCCCATCATGAATATCTTAGCCAGGTGAATATCGTCTGGGTCGTAGACTCCCTCAAGTTCGCCGCCCAGCAGGTTGCCCAGCGTCTCCGCATCAAAGAACATAGCTCCGTCAGTAAGGTTGTAGTCGTTGAAGACAAGCTTCCGGACTTTCCCCTTCACTTCGATCCCTGGAGTCCCTGCCTTGTCTGAACGCTTCACATAATCTTCCACGCTCTTAAACGCATCTACTGATCCATAGAACCTACGTCCCCATCGCATCAGGTGGATACCCTCATTCTGCGAGTAGTGAGACATCTTTCGTAAGGCCGCGGGCGAGACCATAATCTTCTGGCCGTCAGGACTCAGATTGTCGTAGTGCTGCTGGTAGACACCACCCTCTTTTATCCACTCATCAAGCTCTTCCCCCCTGAGAACCTTCTCTTCCGTCTGGAAGAACGTATCCTTCTCTCCGAATCGGCCAACATAGTGCCAGTAGTGCGTGCTGCCCTCTGCGATAGCTTTCTCGAACTCATAGTGAGAGATGTCACGATAGACGGCAGGCGTGAACTTCTTGACAGATCTTCGCTTTCCATCAAACCAACCAATCGACTCTTTCTGGTAGAACTTCTCAAACTCATGTCGACCGCCCTCAACCGCGCGAAATGTGCCGAAGGGTTGAGCCTTGGTCTTTGTGTATTCGATAAGCTTCTTGAGCTGCCAGGACATTCCCACGACACCAGGACGAAGCTTGTTGTTTACGTCACGGAAAAAGAACTCTCTTCCGTCGTAGAAATCGGTAGTAACGCCGGTCTGCCGGTAGAGGCTCTGGTTCAGGACTTCCTGACCATACTCAATCTTCGTCTTTGACCTGTTTACGCGACGAGAAGTAGGAAAGTTCGTTCCTCTTATGCCGTCCTCAAGAGACTCATTCCTGAAAACGTACTGCCAGAATCCTTCAGGGATAAGAACCGTACTCTTCCAGATCGTCTGTGCTCTCTTGGCTGCATAAACAATGTCAGCATTCTCGCTGCCCAGAATCAGGTCTTCAAAGATAGCATCGAGTTCATCGGCAATCTCTTTATCGAAGTGACTCTGAATCCCATGAGTCCTGTTGTAGAGAAATCTTGTGCCTACCTCTAGTCCGGCATCAGGGAACAGGTCATGCGCGATGTCATCCATGATCCCGACAATCTGCTTGGTAGAGTCTATGAGGCGTTCCATCTCTTCTTCTGATCCGTGAGCCTGGGAGTCAGATCCCATGTTCGCTGAGTCCAGATTCTTCTCCATATACTCTTCAATCTCATCCTTGCGTGCCTCTCCCTCTACATCGACTCTCTCTGCGGCATCTCTGGCAGTCTTAGGATCTTCATTTCGATCATCATTAACATCGCTTGCCGACTGATAAGCTCTGTCTGCATCTGGAATGCTTGGGAAGTTGGCAGGATTCATGGAACTGCCTTTAAGCGGAGCCTTCAGAGCAAAGTTTAACTTCCCCTGTCTCTCGATATTCTCAACACGCTTCTTGGTCCGCCCTGTCGCAAGAATCTCTTTGGCTCTAGCACGACGCCTCTCTCTCTCTCTCCCTAATCTTACCTCTCTCTCCTCCCCCGCAGCTGAGTCTCGACTGGTACTGGCACTAGTCTCTTCTTTGGCTAGAGCTGGATCTGGAGCCTTGATAGGAGCCTTGAGCTTGGCTGGCTCTTGAGGAAGATGCTCTGCAAGGAGATCTCTCTGGGCCTTGTCTATAAGCCTCTGAGCTTCGACCATACCAGCCTGTATATCTTCAGCATCACTTCTGCTGTCGCTAAGAAATTCCTTCACCTGGCCTACATCGTAAAGGACATCAGGTCTGTCTGTTTCGAAGACAACAATCCGAGAACCGGCATTAGAGAAGTGCTCGATATTCCAGTCCATGTCCTCTGGGAGATCGATGTTCAGATCATCGACAGCGGCATCAGCCAACTGAACCAGCTCTTCCTGCACCTCTTCAGAAAGCACAGCCTCTCCTTCTGGAGTTGTCTTCTTGTCAAATTCCTCAAGTAGCGAAACAAGAACAGGCTTCAGGTCATTGGCCCTGTACGGGATGTCTCTCTCATCGAGAAGCTCCTTCAGGTCTTTCTTGAACAGCTTGCTGTAGTCAAGAACGGCAGGCTCCTGCTCTTCAGGAATGTACTCATAGTGCGGAGACTCCAAGGGGAAGTCGGCAGGAAGATCGCCTTGATGAGTAGTGAATCCTGCTGCTTCATAGAAAGCCCTAAGCTTCTCCATGCTCAAGCCTTTGATTCTTGAGGCAGCCTCCAGCACGATACGAGTACCGGTCCTGTCTGCATAGTCGGTGATCTCTTTGAGAACCTTGCTTCCAATGCCCTTCTTCTGGCTGGCTTCCTGTATGAAAATACTCTTCAGCTCTACAGTTAAGGGATCTATCCGGGTCATTGTTAAATCAGCAAGCTCAGGATACTTCTCCTTCATTGCTGCAACAAAGCCACTCAGAGTTTCCTCCTCCTGAACTTCCTCTTCTTTGGGCGGGGGAGTTTCGGCAGGCTTCTTAGGCTCAGTCACAGGATCAGGAGCCTTGGGAGTCTTGGCTCTCGCCTTGGGCTTGGTTACGTCAACACGATCAGGGATCTTTGTAGGCCGGTCAACCTTGCGAGAGTCTCTCGCGCTCACCTTGGCATCAGCCACATGAGCAATAGGAACCTTGGCGGGAGTCTCACCATTCACAAGGATCTCTCCACGGTACAGATCTTTGAAGAACTGTACGAGGTAGGGCTTGATGTCATTGCCATGCTGATTTACGACCATCTGTATGAAATTAAGATGGTCAACCTTCGGGTCTTCCATGAACTGTTCCATCAGGTACTTCCATGTCATCGTGGATCCGTCTGCCCGAACCGTCTCCGGGGGATTGCCGTACCTCTCACGGTCAAATGACTGAACCAGAGAGAAGGACTTGAAGTCAGCGTCCGGATTCTTGGGGCTGACCTTCCCGATGTAGTCAATAATCGTGTTCTCAGTCTGGGCAGCATGGATCGCAGCAGGGTTGCTGTCCTCGTCAAATACGTCATGGTCGTCACCTGAGTCCGTCCCAAGGAAATACTGAGGCGAGAATCCCTTGTGCTCAAATAGATTGTCGCCTTTATACTTCGCTCCTGCTCCTGAGAGGCTCTCCAGCACGCTAGGGTTAAAGCCCGCACGCGTTGCAGCATCCTTCAGGTATCCGTCCACCAGCGCGGCTGTGACGCCTTTTCCCTTTTCTGCGAATCGGAGACCATTCTTGATCACAAAGAAGGCCAGATCGCCTTCTCCTGATGGCTGGCCGAATCTGAGAACCTTGATAGTCTTACTGAGAAGCTCAAGGTCGCTGAAGTTGGGAGCCAGGGTATCGTTCTTGGCTTTGAGCTGCTTCCGGATCTCGTCGATGATGAGCTGCTGAGTCTTGTCCGGGGCGAACTCCTTGTTCTCTGGACTCAGGATCATCTCAAGGACATCCTCTGCCACATCAGTAAACTCTGAAGATGGGGTAACATAGATAAGCCCCTCTTTGGGGGAGTAGTGAGCACCGATGTTGGTGGCAATAAGGTCAGTATCTTCACCTTCCATTGCCTGTCCCTCTGCCCTGAACTGGGCAACCGTACCCTTAATGAATAACGTAGGCGTGATCTTGAACTTTTTACCTGGTGGCATCGCCTTGGCAATCTCGTTCAGTCTGGAAGCACGACGCTTCACTTCCGCCAACCGGCTGCCATCATTGTGAAGGCGCAGAACAACACGATCCCTGAAGACATGCTCACCATGAACCTTGTCGACACCAAGGAGCTGGCCCCACTTGTGGACGTTATCTTCCGTGATCGCGCCGACATCTATCGGATTTGTGGCACTCACAGTCTCGAACGAATGCTGCTCAGTCTTAGAGAACTGCTCAGATTGCGTCTCTGCTTTCAGATCTGCTATGTCTACCACATTCACAAGGAAGGGATACATCTCCTGAAGGGACTCAAGATCATTGTCCTGAAGCGCACCCTTCCTGACGACTACCAGGGGAGCACTCACGGTCTCAAGTCCTCTACGAATGAAGCCACGAAGGTTTGCGTCCTTATCGAACTGCTCTCCGACAGAAACAGATGCCGCAGCCCTGATGGTCTGGGAGTAGGAAGAATCTATCGCTCTCGTTCCGGACACGAACTCAATCAGGTTATCGATCATCGTAGGATCAACTTCTCCCAGAGGCGTATTTCGCGCGGCAGCCTCAAGTGCTCTTGAGGAGAACTCTATCGAGTCACCAGACAGAGAAGGGAAGGTCTTCTGCATGATCTTGCGCTCAACATTGTCTCTCCACATGAATCGAGCAAACTTATCCCACATCCCGCTTTCATTTCCACTGGACTCAACGCCCTGAAAGTACTTGATGAAGTCACTGACATGCTTTCTCGCCCCTCCAATCGAGTTGACATCTTTGAGCACATCGGGACTGGACTTCTTGTACTTCTCGAAGGCTTGAGTGGCCTCACGGATACGGTCTCCGTACAGGACGCCGGTTGCCGTATCATTCGCATAGTGACCGATGGAGATAGGGTTCAGGGCAAAGCCAACAGCCATCGCTGCCACATCTTCAAACTCAGGAAGTCCAAAAGGAGAGATGCCGGTGAGCTGACGCAGACCACCACCGATAGCTTCCTCCCCCATCTCTCCAATGATCGAAGAGATACCAAGCTGCTGAAGCATCCCAGGATTATCAAAGTCTCCAAGAAGATGCTTGGCGGCTACCTGCCTTGCAATAGCCAGCTTGGATCCTGCGCTTCCGCCCATCTTGGCAAGGAAACCACTATCCTGAATCTTCTTGGTTGTCTTGTCGAAAATCTTTGCGACAGCAGCATGACCCACTATTTTCTTTGCGTTACCACCGAACAGGCTTCGGAGCAAAAACAGGTTCTCTCCGGTCTGCTCTGAGAAGTTCTCGATGTAGACATCGCCAAAAGCATGTGCAAAAGCCTTAAAGAGACCATCGCCCTCTTCCATGAGCATTCGCGTCAGCTCGCCCTGCTGGTCCGGTGTGAGCGCATACTCA
>Ga0209501_10001839_pt1 | contig 22923 bp, 20 predicted proteins | sample ArcticOcean_MG_C_4_FD_187434 | JGI IMG/M metagenome (GOLD analysis project Ga0209501, IMG submission 187434) | Marine microbial communities from western Arctic Ocean - ArcticOcean_MG_CB4_134 (SPAdes) (version 2) | ecosystem: Environmental > Aquatic > Marine > Oceanic | place: Arctic Ocean...
CACTCGAACTGCCTACAGAACCACCACTCGAACTGCCTACAGAACCACCACTCGAACTGCCTACAGAACCACCACTCGAACTGCCTACAGAACCACCACCCACGGAACCGCTTTTGCTTCCGCCGTGACTGACGCCTCCGCCTCTTCCACCGCCTCTTCCACCGCCCCGTCCTATGGCCTCTGCATCTCCCACCAGTGAAAATTCAAAAGAGGGAGAGAGGTCAGAGGTCAGAATGAGACCAACGGGGATAAATAACAGCATTGCGGTCGATAATTTCAAAAAAGAATTGGCAAAACTAAGTCCTGCCCAAAAGAGAGGAAGAACTATGAAACGGATTTCCGCATGACGTTTCCGCATGGAATTAGCGATCCGGTTTTATGCTGATTTGCACGATTTTGATGCCCGGAGATGCTTCTTGCTATCTGAATTAAGAGCCACGTGCTCCATTATGCCCCCCTAGATGAACCTGCATTTTTCTTTTATGACGGCGTTCTAAAAAACGGTATGAAGACAGTCACGATTAAATAATATTGCTTCTAACTTAGAAAATATATCAGACATGCCGCAATGACCTCAATCACAGCCTTTGAAATTACTGATTTCGTTAATGTTAGTCCCAAACCTACTTTATTATAATAAAGGTCTTTATTCTGTTTCACAGATCAATCGAGAGAATTAAATATATCAGGTTTCATGCTTTGGAATTATTTACTTTCTCCAGTTGACGTTGACAAATGTCACCCGGCGGTTCCTAGCCTTTCCCTCTTCTGTTGCATTTGACGCAGACGGCCGGCTCTCGCCGTATCCCTTGATTTGTGTTCGGGAAATTCTCACGTCGAACCTCCCGGTTAAAGCACGCTGCACAGATTTTGCTCTCTTGGTCGACAGCTTCAGGTTATAGGATGCGCTCCCCTCGCTATCGGTGTGGCCTTCGATGAGTATGGTGGTATCCCTCAACGTCGGGCTGTTGAGGGAATTAGCAATTTCTTCAAGCTGCGGGAGCGATACAGTTTTGACGCTCGAGGAGTTGGTATCAAATAGAATATGTACGTCTATAAACGGTCTATCGTGCCATAGAAATGAAAGCCCACGCGTAAGGGCGGGGGCACGTGTCAAAGACTTGGTGATTTCACCGGAACTTATGATATCAGAAAAGCTTGGATTTTCCGCAGGAGCCGCCGCAAGTTCTTCGAGCTTTGACCTGTATTCATTTTCGGCGCGGCGAATTTGATTGGGGTTAGAGGTGAGAACGTCATCCTCGAGTTTCGATAAAAATGTTCTATAAGCCTTTGCTGCACCCTTTTTGTTCCCAATCTTGTGCAACACATCACCCAATCCGGCGTAGGGTTCTGCCCCCGCATTTCCAGTGGCAATGGCGCGCCTATAAAAGGCTTCTGCTGATTTCAAGTTTCCGTTTTTTTCATGCCATCTGGCAAGTTCGATTAATGCCGGACCATATTCCGGGCAAATACCTATTAGGCGTTTTAAAAGATTTTTCTTTTCGGCGGCGTTCCCCCCTGAACGTTTTGCACCTTCAAATTCGGTGCGGCAATCCGCCGCCATGATCAAACCGGACGACAGGAGAAAGACAACCGAAGCGGCTGCCGTCAACTTCAAAAATTTCAAACTAAAATCAGTCATGATTTAATATCGTTAAGACCAGACTTGTCTCTGAAATTCTAGTGCGGGGGATGGCGCGAAAGGTCGTGACCAGTCGATCAACGGATTTTTTTGGTAAGGGTTTCAGTGTCCTACCCTGTAGAGGTTTAGGTAGTTCATTTGTGATATTTCTGGAGGCGGCGAAGCATTTTAAAAGTTCCCGCCCGACGGGGGGGTCAATCTTCAACGAAAATGGCATGATCTTCGGATCTGGCAAAGGATATGCAATTTTACCCTTGAATAGCGGCGACTTGAATTCAGGGTTAGGTAAAATTTGAATGACCTTTCCGTCCGCTTGAAAATAATAACAGTAAATCCACGCTTTTTTTTCTGTCCGCAAAATAAGCTCCAGGTTTTCACCTATTTTATAAGCCGGGTCTTTGCCTTTTTTGCTGGTTAGCCTGAATTTGAACGCGCCAAACCCATCGTATTCACGGAATTTCGCAAAATCATCTCTCGGTCTATATGTAAGACCCCTGGTTTCTTCGATCCCCATACTCCCGTTCCAGAATGCGGCATGCCCCTTCCGGTTTACCAGGTTAAAATTTAGTTCGATACTGTCTTCCAGCACCCAATAAGTTCCCTTAAGAAAATACGAGAAATTTGAATCTGTCTGCATCTCATCTCGGAGATCTTTATCCTGGAGGGACTTCCCGGCGCCGGCCCACTTGAGTTCAGGTTCAACAACTTTAATGCGTCCTCCTGAGAGGCCCTCTGCATAAAGATTTGCAAGGGCAGACTGGAGCTTGTCCTGCAGAAATCGTGCAAACTCCGTCTGGAGACCGGTATCCTGATAACGGATGCCGCCGGGACGAAGCTCCTGTAGGTCGCGGGCATTTTCTTTCAGTTTTTTTGCGGCGTCATTGACAACCTGATCGAGAGTGAGGAGCCCCGACTTCCTCATTATTTCATGATCCGGGAGATAGATTGACACGGGTTTGGTTTGCCCGGCAATGACGCCGTCTGATCCTACCGCCGTATAACTGAGGGATATTTTGCGCTCATACCGGCGTATTTTACCTTTGATGCTAATGTCTACTTTTCCGACGTCCTTTAAGAGTGAGCCTATCGGATCTTCCCGAGGGTTTTCCAGCCTTCCGGTTGCCACGAGGTCATCAATGATTAATTTCAAATCCTCCCTCGCGAGAAAGACATATCTTTTTCCGCCGCGAGCCATGAGACCGTGCAGCAACGTTTGATTAAATTGATCGGCAATTTCTTTTCCAAGGGGGATTTCATTTTTTTTAAAGGCCAACAGAGCAATGCGGATCTTTTTTAAGGGTGAACGGGAAATCTTTCCTGTGTACTGCCTTAGACCGGTGAGAAGTTCTTCGGTAAGTTGGTTGATTTGTTTTTCGGTATTTGCGTCAAGGTTAAAGTCCACATTGGCCTGAGAAGGCACGCCTAGCAGAAACCAGAACAATACGGCAATAAATACGGGTGATGTTCGATATACGCCCATCAGGGATTTTCCCTGTGTTCGATCGTTAGAAGCCTGACATTCTTTTTTGCCAGTTCAACCGCTGCTCTGCTCCAGTCTTCATGTTTTCTAAGCCACTCAAGCTCCCTTAGAACCGGCTGATCTCCGATGAGAACAGCTAGTCGATCCTCGTGACGGTTCGAGGAGACATCTTTCTTTCTTCGCAGTTCAAACGACCAGGACTGACGGCCGGATGCGACCTTTAGTCCCTTAAAGGTACCTGGGGACAGTGTTTTAGCAACGAACCTCCCCGATTTGTCGTCTATCCATGCAGCCACATACTTGCCTTTTTTTCCGACGTCTATGGAAAATGAAAATCGGCAGATACCATCGAGGACGTCGACCGATAGCTTGCCACCGGAGTTCCAGGGCAGGATATGCTTCACGGGAGAGACGGCATCAAAATTCACCTCGAGGCAGCTTCCTCCCGAAGGGTGCTTGAAGGCCGTTAGCTGAATTTCGGGACTAATAGGCAGGGGCCCAGTTGGAGAAACCTGTTGTTCGCCTTCAGGGGCCTCGGGCTCCTTCGGAGGATCAGTTGTTTTAGGGTTGCCACTTTTTCCTTCTTTTGGTTCAAGACCCATCACCGGGAAGATCCTGTCATGCCAGCTAACCAGGATGTCCGTCTTGCCCGGCGCAAAATAAAAGAAGCCCCAGGCAATAACGATAACGGCGGCCACGACGGCTGCAGTAAATCGGGAGTTTTTCCCGGACCGATTTTTGATACTGCCGGAAGCCGTCTTCGGCTCCAGGTTTAAATCCAGATCTTTGCAAACCTGGAATCCGCTCTCCGCAGGCAAAACAGAAAAATTTTCGCCGAAGTCGGGTATTTCATCTAAGAGGCTGATTTGAGACGTCGGAGCGGTAATCACCGCTTTCGATTGACTTGACGCAATTTTCTCAAAGAGGGAATGCGATCCCTTAATTTTATCGGCGATGTGATCTACATCGAGAATGTTCAGATCATAGTCAACGCGGCCGGTTGCCCAGACAATATAATCCGCCGCGTCTACATCCTCTACCAATTCGGATCCTGCAGCAGCGTCAATGGCGTGTGCGATAAAAAACGGCAATTGCCAGCTTTGCCCGGTTCCAACTAAACCCGAGATATCAGCTCTGAAGGATTCGTATTCGAAGGGTCCGAATTCCCGTTCAATAATTCCGCTCCCTCTACGGACAAAATCATCGTACTCCCCGCTTATGGGAAGAATCTTGGAAGATCGGCTGATACAAATCATCGACTGCGGTGCCCGTTCGGGCGTCAGTCTCTCTATCTGGATGGGGCCGCCAGTCGTCGCTATAAAAACAGCGAACTTTTTCACTTCAGAAATACTTCGGTCTTCGGGTTCATCATTAATTCGACTAATTTAGATTGCCGGTCGAAAATAAGCTGGATGATGCCGTCTTTAATCTCCGGCACTTCGAAACGCATGCAGGTTTGATCCTCCTCGCAGACAAACATTGAGGTGGGAGCAAGATCTACATCACCCTTAATCTCGATAATAACGTAAATCTGATCGGGTTCTGCCCGCGACGCTTCCATGCGGATAACGCATCCACTCCCGTGCCGTACCGGGTAATCGCCGCTGCTGGCTGCCATCGCCTCAGGTAGCCGGTAGGCTGCGGTCTGATCAACAATCTTCCGGTATAGCTTCCGAAGGTGAGGACTACTCCGGACTTTCAGTTCCAGCGCCTCATCCACTCCCGAGTATGACGTCAAATATGCATAGAGAGTGCTCAACGATATTGTCTCGGATCTTCTATTTTCCTCCAGCGATGACGTTAATATATCAACCCAGGAATTTTTACTAAATTCTTCCTGAATGCGTTCCAATTCACGGTCATCGGGCATTTTAAAATCTATCATGGGGAAACTCCGTAAATTCTATGGAATTGGTTGCTGAAAATTTCCTGGTCCTTCTTAAATGACCCTTCGAGGAGACTATCATGGCGAACTACCCTGGATATTGAGCTTAAGAAATTCTGCAGCTGTGCACCTACCTCGATCAAGGCTCCAGCGCCAATGCGAAAAGCCTCAAGATGCCCTTCATCTTCCAACTGCTCTTCGCTAAAACCTGCACGTGTAAATGATCCAAACGCCCGCTTCGCTTCCGCAATTGTCTCCTCAAGTTCTTCTTCGTCAATTTCATTCGAGAAATTCCTGCCGCGGGCAGCATCAAATTCCGATTGGATCGGATCATCGAAGAGGCTGACTACGTTCCCTTCTTGCTGTATGCGCTGATGTTTATTTTTCCGAAGGGCATAGAGTGCCGCCAGCTGCAGCTGCCTGACGTGTTCCCTAATTTTTTTCAATTGCGCCTGTATTTCAAGGTACGTCGCAGCATCTCTACAGGTCATTCGGTCACGGAGGTCACCTTGACTTCTCTTGACCCTTAAATCATTTGAAATCCCTGCCTGTATCTGTCCGAATGTCTCAAGCCTCAAAAATGCCAAAGGAAGCCGCCTCGCGTAAGGTCCGTATTTCATCAGAAGTTCAATTGGCTGGCGCTCGCTTTTCTGTTTAAAGAATTTAACACGCACCACCGGTTCTTCATCAAATACCTCCAGAGGGGACTGCCATTCACCATAATCTGCGAAAGATGCAGCCTCGTCATCAGGGTCCACTTCGTGTTTTTCTCTATCAGTTCCGATTACTGACGCATGATCAATATTTCTGCCGACTTCTGCCGTTTCAAGAGATTTAATGAGTGTAACAAAATTATCGAAGACAGCTCTATAGACCCTAAATTCTTCGAGGAAGCTATGGGTCAGCCAGAAATCAAGTATGGTCCCATCGTCGACGGTATTCACATCTAGGCGTTGCGGAGATTGCCTTTCCGCAGCCATCTTATTCTCTTTTTTTCCTTGCTTCGCAGCAACCGCTTTTGCCACCTCAATGTTGCGTTCCTTCAGGAAATTAAAAAGCTTGTCAAATTTCTCGTCGTGCTGTGCTTGGGGCATGTTGCTGCGTCGATATCTGCGGAGTGAGCTGGATAACGAATTGCTGGCATCCTGAATTTTCCTGAAAGTTACGTCACACTTCTGATTGACTGACGCAGAGAGGGTATCGAACAATTCATTGAATTGCTCGTAAAAGGAAAATTGATCCATACTACAAAGAAATTCATGAAGAGCTGCAAGAAAAGGGATCCTGCCGTAGCGGATGGAAAATATTCCATCAGGATATTCGAGGTTCAATCCCTTTTCATGCGCCGTAATATGTTCCCCCTCTTTGCCAGATAATGCATTTTCTGACAAAAACCAATCCCGATAGACAGATGGACTGGCTTTTTCAACGCCAAGAAAAAATGTCAGGCGTTCATCCGCAGTGTCCGCCTTATCAATGAAGCAATTCACGGCGTGGACGAGATGGCAGAGCTCAAATAACGGCGTATCCTTATTCGCGCCACCCCCTAAACCCACGATGACCTTTGCCAGCCACTCCATCACAGGTCTCTCGGCATACTTGGGACTACCGTCAGGCGCACAACTTTCAGCCACCGAAAGGAAATCTGCCGTTAATGTCCCGGATGCACCCGCTCCAGTAATCATTTTTAGGGCCTCGTTCAGGAGAACTTCGCCGGCTATTTTTGTTAAACAAGACATTGTGTTACACCTCGACACCAAGTTGCAACAGTAAATTAGCTTCGCTTATGGCGTGACGAAGGACCAAAGTCGTCGAGGTCCCTTTTGGCGCGCTCCAGACGTCGAATGAAATTTTCATCAAATCTATCAGCAAGAAAGAGGTCATCCCCGATAGGCATCCAGGTTCTCTCCCTTCGCGCGTCAGTTGCCATCAGGGAAGCCGGCGTTTCGAACTTAACTCTGATATTATTGCCGAATTGGGATTTTGAATACCCCTTCCTTGAAGCCACTGTTCTGCGATAGCGTTTTACACTCTCACGGAGAAGGGCTTTGACTTTTGTTCTGGCGGGTTCCCATCCGTCGCGGTGATGGGGTTGATTGTCTAATTGGGCGCTTGCCCAAACGTCAGCTTGACCTTGATAACGGCGACGCCATCGCTGAACTGACTGGACATATTTTCGTGTATAGCCGTGAGGCTTGGCATGCCGTCCGCTTCCCCGGAGCGTGCCGCCGTTATAGTGGGAGAGCGCCAAATCCCAGCGGTCACCGTATTGCCTATATAATTGACTGAGGTAATCTATTCCGAGCTGGATATTGAGGCGGGCTTCCCATAATTCATCCTCATATACACCAAATTCATCCCGCGCCGTACGTGGCATGATTTGCATCACGCCGCGTGCTCCCGCCGAACTCAGGGCCTTGGCGTTAAAATTAGATTCTACCTTTGCAACGGCCAGGGCTAAAGCCGGCGGTACGATGCTGTTCATTGCCTCTTGAAGTACAATTTTCTGAACTTCACTACGTGAAAATGACGTGGCATGGGATGGTAAAGAAGTCACGGCGCTTAATACAAGGACTGCACATGAAATTACGATCTTAGACTTTTCCGATATCATCTTGATTTCTCCTTCAGAATTTTAAGCCACTCTCCGTTTAAAAGTGTCACGGCGAGCGATTTGGATATAAATTTTTTCCGTATGTTTACGGCTTCTTCGGTTGGAATTTTTGGATCAACCGCCAGAAATTTAGGCGACTTCCGGTGGATTTCTGTCTCGGGAATTTGCCTAAGATCGGCGTCAAAGAACTTTCCCGCGAAGTATATTATTATCTCGTCGGCAGAAATGTGGTTAACTCCATCTGCATCTGACGGGACGCCACTCGAAGGCGACGAGGGGTGGACGTCCATACCTGCGGTATTCTTCCCGTGCGTCCTGTTGTCTATATTTACATGTTCGCTGGATACACTCATAGAAACCATCGCCAGAACCATAATCGTGAAGAAAACCATGGCCAGGGCCAGGGCGATTTCAACGAGAGCGTTATTTTGTGAGGCCATTAATTTGCCGCCTTTTTTAAAAAGCTGTACCGTCATATGTGTCAGTGAGGCTTTTGCGTATATTCTTCTTATGAATAGGCTAGAGGCGGTTTTCTGGGTTATACTGATTTTTGTCTTGTATATCCGCGACGTGAGAAAATTCCGAACTTCACGTTAAATACCGAGAGAGGGCCACATAATCGACTGAAAAAGCTTAACTACCGTTGTAGTGGACCGATTTATGGGGTGTGTTTTTTAAGGAAACCCCATATTGGAAAATGATATTTGTGAAAATTTTTGCTCAAACATCTAAAAATAGTGTCTACCCTCTCCATAGTTTCTGGTAACGGTACAAAGGAGGTTAAAATGAACAAGCTATCCACTATTTTCTTTGCAAGCTTTGCCCTTGCAGCCTGCACAGGCACCCCCCATCCGGCAATAAGCGCTGAGGATCCGAACATTCTGATCCTTGGTGAAGATTCCGATCCCGATAGTGTCCCCAGGAACAACAGGATTTTTAAAAGAGTTTTAAATGCCGTCAGTAACCAGCTCAGCGACGAAGGCTTCAACGTTTATGATGAAACGGCCGTGACCCTCGATGATTTCGTTCAGGGACGCTCTCGACGAACGGATGCGGAAATTATTGACATTGCCCGTTCTATCAAACGCCCCCCGATCGATGTAGGTGTTATATTCTCCATCTACGGCACCCATAAGAAGCTGACCTATACGGCTAAAGTAAAAACGCGTATTGAAGGTCGCCTTCTCAATGTCAAGACGGGGCAACGATTGGGAAATTTTGAAGTCGACATGCCGGAAGCTGAAAACGTCCCACGCGACTGCAACCGCGATTGTCTCCTAGAGGAAGTCGGAAAGCAGTCAAAAGAACTGGCGCAAGACTTAGGGGCAGTCTTAGCGACTAAACTTGCTCACATCGTTGATAAGGGTGGCTACTCAGAGAGTAAGCTCCCAACGGGATATGCTCTCGTTTTCAGCAACTTCAAAGTACAGGAAATCAACGCAATAGAAGAGTATTTGACTACATTCAGCGGTTACAAAAAACACCGCCCTGTAAAATCGTCGATGAGAACGGCCGAATATTGGTATGAAACCGACTCAAGGAGTGCACGTTTAAATCGTAATCTAAGAAAGATGCTCGATCACCTCGATGTTAAGGGACGTGTGACATTTGGCGGGAACGAATTCAAAGTGGAAAAGATTACTTTGAGGTCGAAATAACATGTTCAGGTTTTTGTTAGGGGTGTCCGCGGTTATCTGCTTAATTACATACGGCGATGAAATTAAGAACTACACCGTAGAGATAGGACTTAGAGATTTGGCGGTCGCTTACCTCGGAACCTGGTAATATAACAAAAACCATAACTAAAGATTGTTCATTTGATGAAACCGCTCCAAATTTTGGGGCGGTTTCTTTTACGCTTATCCATTGGTGGTTGAAAGTCACCCGACATTGTCTACCGGAGAGGCACTCACACCAAATTATATAACGGCAAAGAACTCTCACCCACCAACTAAACTTCAATTCTTCTCTACTTTATGCCATCATCTATGCCATCATCATAGTATGAAAAGACTTCTGCCAGTTCTGGTGAGGTCACATAAATACAACTCGCAAAGTTGGATCAGGAAGCTGCGACAATGCTTGCGAAGAAGAAATCCAGTCGTAAACCAATAGCAGGGGTATAAAACAGAAAGTTGCGTCACTTTATTCAGCTGTTTTAAATTATCCCCAGAGTCGCGAAGTTGCCAAGTCTGCGCCTTCACGGAGCGACTTGAGTTTCGCCCAGACCACGTCCTCGGCGACCCATTCCCAGCCGACGAAGGTGCCGAAGCCGCAATCGACGCCGGCGATTACGCGTTCCTTGTCGCCGAGCGAAACGGCTGCGCAGGGTCGGCATGGCAGTCACATTCCAGCATCCCGAGCTGGCAGAAGATCTTACGGTAATGGAGAATATGCAGCTTGCTGCGCCCAATCTGAAAGGGCCAGAAGGACGGGCGGAGGCGGAACGGCTGTTGGCTGAAGTGGCATCGGAACAGCATGCCATGTCGCTCAAAGCGCGCGTCCGCGACCTGACGCTCGCGCAGCATCACGTTATCGAACTTGCCCGGGCGCTCGCGACCAAGCCTGAAGCGCTGTTACTTGACGAACCGACCGAACCGTTTCAGCAGGCGGATATCGATAAGCTGTTCGACCTCATTAAACGGCTTCGCGAAGAAGGCGTCGGCATCGTCTACGTTTCGCACCGTTTGCACGAAATCGAGAAACTAGCCGACCGCATTACGGTGCTGCGCGACGGTAGGATTATCAGCACCGACCCGGCGCATCAAATCACCCCGGACCAGATCGTGACCATGATCGCGGGGCAGCCGCTACGCCAGAAATTTCCCGCCAAGTCTAGGAATGTCGGCGACGCCGTGCTGGAAGTCAAAGGGCTCGCGGGTCCCGGATTTGAAAACGTCAATTTCGCTGCGCGTGCATGCGAAATTGTCGGCATCACCGGTATTGAAGGTGAAGGGCAGCGGGAGTTCCTTCGCACCATTGCGGGGTTGGAACGGCGCGCGGCGGGATCGGTGGAGATCAACGGCGCCACCGTGTCCGGCGACAGTGTGGCTGCCGCGCGACGCGCAGGGATCGGGTTCGTCACTGAGGATCGTCACGAAGAAGGTCTGTTCCTCTCTTTGAAGCTACGCGAAAACATCGGTATCGGCGCGCTTCACCAAATTTCATCCCGCGGTATCATTGATAAAAGGCGGGACATAATGCTGAGCGAGGAGGTCATCGCTCGGCTCGGCGTGGTTACCGGAATGATCACCGAAGACGACGATACGTTGGCTTCGGACCTCTCCGGCGGCAACCAGCAAAAGACGTTGATCGGGCGCGAACTCGCGGGTGAACCCGAGGTGCTGTTGATCGACGAGCCGACCAAGGGCGTCGATGTCGGAGCGCGCAGCGAAATCTATCAACGCCTGCGTGAACTCGCGGAGAGCGGCTATGCCGTTGTTGTATCGTCCTCCGACGGCATTGAACTCGAAGGCCTGTGCGATCGCGTCGCGGTATTCGCGCGCGGTCAGATTGTATGCGAGCTTTCCGACGAAGAACTGACCGACGAAGCGATAACCGCGGCCAACATGACGGCGACGGTGGCGCGCTCAGGCGACACGACCCGCCAAGATACCGTACCGCGCTGGCGGCGCATTATGGCGGCTGATCATTTCCCGGCGGTGGTCCTCACCGTCTTGGCGAGCACTGTCTTGTTCGGTACCGGGGCGATAAACGAATTCTTCCTTACGGCCTTCAATATCGAGACCATGCTGACCTTCCTCGCCATTTTGGCCTTCATCTCGATCGGTCAGCTGGCAACGATCCTGGTCGGCCGAATCGATCTTTCGGTCGGTCGGTGCGCTGGCCGGGTTTGTTGTGGTGCTCGCGTCGTTCCTGACGCCCGACGGCGCCGGGCCGGGGGAGGCGTTATCGGGCGCGTTACTGGTTCTCACCATCGCTGCCGGGTTCGGGCTGTTGCAGGGCTGGATGATCACTTGGCTCAACATCCCGGCGATTGTGGTGACACTGGCTACCTTTATCGGCCTGCAGGGCATGTCGCTTGTTTTGCGGCCGCAAGCTGGAGGGGTAATCACAGATTACATCTCCGACGTGACGCAATTGGGGATATTGGGGATTCCCGCCGGTTTCGCGGTGATCGTGATCATCGTCGCGTGGTTCGAGTTCGGCCTGTTCCGATCGGCATTCGGGCGCCGGCTGCGCGCGGTAGGCTCGAACCAGCTCGCCGCTACGCGCGTCGGCGTCGGCGCCAACCGCCACATTTTACTGGCCTTCGTGCTGTCGGGATTATTTGCGGGGATCGGCGGGCTGATTTTAGCGGGCCAGGTGGGTATTGGCTCGCCCGCCACTGGCATTGACTTCACGCTGATGAGCATCACGGCTGTTGTCCTTGGCGGGACCAAGATTTCAGGCGGGCGCGGATCGGTCCTTTGCACGTTGATGGGTGCGGCGCTGGTGCAATCGTTGTTGAGCGCCTCGTCCTTCATCAATCAGGATTCGGCGCTGCGCTTGATCATTCTGGGCGCGCTGACCCTTCTCGCCGCTACGCTTTTCAGCCTCGCGCGGCGCGAGCGTCGCCGCGATGTGTATTGAGCGCGCTCTGACGCTTTTTGCTGCCACATTTTTCATCTGGTCTATAGAGAAATTCCGTCAATAAATCGAAGTATCGAGGTAAAACAAAAGTCTCCACTTTACCTGGGGTTACTCTTGATAAACTCTCTAAAATTGGCCATTCGAGTATGATGAGGATACCGAAGGCTACACTCAGGGCCTTAGAGAATTGGGGTGGGAGTAATACAAATTATAAAACCCGTCATTTCTGTTTTCTAGATATTACATATGACTCATCGTAAAACCAGAGGCCGTTATGACGCGTAAGTACATTTCGGGTTGCATCCAAATAAGAGCCATTTTGAATTACTTCTTCAAGACGTTTGTCCTCAATCTGAGCTACATAAATAGCAGCATTCCACGCAGCAAATAGTGTTGATGTTCCGATGCTAGCGCCTGTTACCTCAGTGGGAAGGGTATGCATGGTGTATTTAAATACGGCGCGTTTGTCGGAGTAGGCATTAAAATTAAGATCCCGGTGCGCCCCCCCTATTTCCTTTTTAAGCATTTTCAAAATATCGTGGCGGTTTGCGGTGAAGGGTTTCTCCCCAGGCCAGATATCTTGTATAATTTCGAGCCCTGGATCTCTACCGTACGAATGAATACCTAACAAACGGCCCCCAGGAGCGAGAGCACGTGCGAGAGGGGAAATAACCTTCTGGACTTTGAAATTGGTCGGCGTCCGTGCACGATAGGGTTGGGAGGCTATAACCAGATCATGATCTGCCTTACTCTGACCCACCCTCGGAATAACTTGATCTAGCAGAAATTTATGGTCTTCCCGGTAGAGTACCAGCACTGACGGTCGCACATACATAGGGTTGCCCGTTTTGTCGCTGGAGCGGACCTCCCAGCCATCAGCAAGGGTCGACTGAAGGTCGTTAATCTGTTCGTGAAATTCATGGGAGGTGTCACCAGCTAGAGGAACTTCAATCCAATTCAGTTTGGCTGCTGTCTCCTTCGATCGGGGAGCAAGCCAAGGCGCCTCTGTATAGTAAAGATTTGTTATTACCAAGACCGTGGCGGCATGTTCATGAAACCGATCCGGCATTTTTTCTAAACTCAGGCGCACGTCTTCGAGACTAATTTCTTTACCGACTATGTGAAAAGGTAGGTGTGGGAACTGTCGGTGCATTTGACGCATCACATTGGTCAGAACGGTACCATCTCCCATACCAGCATCAAACACACGAAGTGCGGGGGGGCGAGGATTAATGTGGGCAAGTTCCATGCCCACTCGTTCCGCCACCGCCCACTTTTCGCTGCATGTATTGACGAACAACAGATATTTTTGTCGATTGTCATAGAAGCGAAATTCAGAACGTTCAGTTTTATGCGTGTTAGTAGATTTCTTCTGTGTTGAGGAAAAAACACCATTTTTACTTTCGGGGGATCTTCCTGCGTGTAATTTGCCGCCGTGATCCAAGAGGTAACGCCGTACTTTAGCTACTGTTGCTGTGGTAACACCTTTACCGTCCCGAAGTCGGCCGACAAATTTTCCATCATTAACGGTTTGGCGTCCAAATGTACTTTCTGCTATACCTGACTGATTACAGAACAGTTCAATTTCCTGAATTAGGTATTGTCGTTCATCCATGGGGCATCGACTGAATTATATTTTTGTTCTAAGTTTACACACTTCCAACATTAACGACGCGAGAATTACATCAGTCAAACAAAATCCCACAACATAACGATAAAAAAATTGTGGGATACTTCCCATAATAGAGATGATGCGAATGCGTTTTGTATTCCTGTTATCGTCTTCAACGGAGGTGTTGCCTGGCACTGACTGTTGATTTTCCACCAACTAACTTCAATTTCTTCTCACTTTATGCCATCATCACGGAAGGTGAGGTATTATGTCCGATTTTATAGAGGCAGTACTTGTATTCGGACTTTGTGGATTTGTAGGTTTGGGAGGGTGTGGAGCAGGTGCCTTCATCCTGATTGTGAGGTTCTTTAATCAGGAGGCAGGAAAAAAATTAGGGGAAATTTTCCAACAGTTGATGGGGATTTTTGGGTTAATTGGATGTGTGGCACTTTATGTAATTTTTTACACATGAATTACCTGTTATATCTCAAATCATAATTTAATTAAATCAGGTTAGAGCAGATTATATGAAAATTGGTGCCATACGCATTCACAAATACGGGCCCACTTCAGTCCTGAAATGGGAAAAGATCGAGGCTTCTGACCCTGGACCGAACCAGGTCTTGGTCCGTCATACAGCTGTTGGATTTAATTTTGCCGACACCTATTACCGAAAAGGGCTTTATAAGGTAGCAGACTTCCCCGCCACCATTGGTATCGAGGCTGCAGGCATAATCGAAGCTACCGGGAAACTCGTTAAAAATTTCAAAATTAGAGATCGAGTGGTTTTCGGTGGGAAAATAGGAACCTACGCCGAGGCGAGTGTGCAAAATGTCGATGAACTGGTGAAAGTACCACGCTGGATGGATGATAGGGTTGTCGCGGCAGCATTCACCAAAGGCTGCACCGTGCAATACCTCTTCAATCAGACTCACAAGCTGAAGAAGGGGGAAACAATTCTATTTCACGCTGCTGCGGGTGGTGTAGGTTTGATTGCCAGTCAATGGGCGAAATCCATCGGAGCAAAAATGATTGGCACTGCCAGCACACCGGAAAAAGCGCGGCTAGCACTGCGCAACGGTTGTAAACACGTGATCGACACGTCCAATCACGATATAGCCAAGGAAGTAATGCGTCTGACCAATGGACAAGGAGTTGACGTCGTCTTCGATTCAGTCGGTCATGATCAATGGGCGGCGAGCCTCGCCAGTGTTCGAAAGTACGGACTTGTAATTTTGTTCGGTAGCGCTTCAGGAAAGGCACCGCCACTAGACCTTTGGGAAGACGGCGCTAAAACCGCCTCGTACTTCATTCGAGCCAAGGCTGCCAATTACCTTTTTGATGCAAATAGCCGCCGGAAAAGCGCGCGTCACCTCTTTCGTATGATCCGCTCAGGCGAAATCAAGATCAAAATTGGCCAAACCTATCCTTTAAAAGATGCCGGCCGCGCGCACCGCGATGCAGAAGCGCGGCGCACAGTCGGCTCTACAATATTGGTGCCCTAGGAAGCCCGGGCCTAGCCTTTTCGCCAAACGGTCGCAAGCCACGGCTGCCTGTGGCGCGGTAACCCAGTTGGGCGAAAGTAATGATGCACTTCAATAAACCCCGCATCGATAACATAGTCACGCCAAGTGTCGAGATCAAAGAAGCAACTATATCTACTACCTTCCAAACCTTCCTCGTCGTTTCCTCGCGGATTAGAACAGAACAAAACACCGCGGGACTTCAAGGTAGTATAGACTTCAAGCAATATTCTCGGTAATTCCTGGCTCGGCACATGAAATAAGGATGCATTTGCGAATACACCATCAAAGCGGCGTTCAGGTAAATTCATTGCGAGAAAATTCTGTTGGAGAACCTCACATCCTGAATTCGCGCGCGCCATAGAGGCAAGCGCTTCCGATCCATCCAGACCCATAGCGACGTGTCCTAAAGACTTGAAGTACTGGAGGTCTCTCCCAGGTCCACAACCCAAATCGAGGATGTCAAAAGAAGGCTTCCCTTCAATCGCCTCCAAAAAAGCCTCATAGTTCTGGCTGACATCGTGATTTCGAGTCCCATACCAGTAATCATCTGCCACTTTGTCATAATGACTTATGGTTATTTCGGACAGACGCCGTAGTTCCTGGGGATTTTTCATTCAGAAAAAACCACCAAGGCCCTGGCTGAAGAAAAAGGCTGCTCCAACCAGTATAACAACTTCGACCAGAATAGTGTGTACACGGATCGAGGTACGTTGAAGGATCCATCGTCCTGCATAGGCTGCTGGGATCGTACTAAGCCCTAAAATTAAACCAACGCAGATCAGCGGAAAATTCAGAAGTGGCGACGCCCCAAAAACGATTACTTTCGTCATATTCAGGGTGACACCAATTGCACCCGTAATGGCAATTATCTGACTACCCACCAAACCCGCACCCAGAAAAAACGGCGCCAACATCAGAGCCCCGCCCATTGTGACACCGGCGACCACACCATAAACCGGTCCGATGGCTGCAAATCCCCATCGACCTACTTCAACACCTCGATTATTCATGAAACGCCTTCCGGGAACAGAGAGGATCATGAAAATCCCCAGCACCAGGGCTACGGTATGGACGGGCAAATGGACGAAAATGAACGCCCCTATGACCATACCGGGTAGGGCAGTCACAATCAGCGAAAAGTAAATGGGCTTGACCAGTTCACGCCTGAATACCCAGAGACGGGTGACGTTATTGATGACAGCCGCCACCGCGACTACCGGCACAACCGTTTTAATCCCAAGAAAGGGGGCCAAAGCTATTACCATAATAAGCGCCCCGGCAAATCCGCTAACACTATGGAATACAGAAGCAATGAACGCCACAAGAAACATCAAGAATAGTTCTATGTACCCTACTCCGACCTCCGCCATTACGGTTTGCAACATGAAAATTTATAACCTTTTTGAGATCAGAGATATGGGTTTTTGGATAGTACCCAATAGATGGAATGAACAGACAATGCCGATAACCAATTACTTTCCTTTAAATTGGGGGGGTCTCTTCTCCATAAACGCGTGACGTCCTTCGATATAATCTTCACTGGCATAGGCTTGATCCACCATCCTCTGGCAGGCTTCAAGATCCTGATCGCTCTCTAATTTTAAGATTTCATTGATTATATGTTTCATGGATTTGACAGTGAGAGGTGCATTAGTCGTCACTGTTTTAGCGTAGTCCTGAACAAACTCCTTCAATTCGTCTTCAGGTAGAACACGCTGTACAAGACCAACCCGCAGCGCCTCATCCGCATCGAGGCGGCGGGCGGAGAAGGCGATGTCACGTGATACCCCTGGTCCGACAGTATCAACCAATCGTTTTAAAGCTTCAAAACCGTACCCCAACCCCAATTTACCAGCGGGTAGGCTGAATTTTGATTTTTCTGAGCAGAAACGGAGGTCACAGCAAACCGCTAACCCAAGACCGCCACCGATACAGTAACCGTTTACTTCAGCGATTGTCGGCTTCGGGAATTCATGAACAAATCGATATACCGCACCAACCCGCTTATTGTAATTAAGGACTGCCTCTTTGCTTCCTCGTTCACTATCAAATTTGGAAATATCGGCCCCCGACACGAATGCCTTTCCGCCAGCACCTGCGAGAACAACAACCCTTATGCTCTCGTCTTCAACAAAGTTGTTAAGGATTTCCTCAGCGGCATCCCACATATCCAAGGAAACAGCATTATGCCGTTCAGGGTTATTGAAAATCATCCGACCGATACCGTCTTGCTTTTCAGCTAATATTTTGCTTTCGCCCATGTCTTTACCCCTCAAATGACGTTTCTGCCTACGAGATCTTCAATTTCATCGGCACTAAACCCAAATTCAGTTAGAACTTCAGCTGTATGCTCGCCGCGTTCCGGTGGGCGACGGACCAGCTTACTGGGCGTGCGGCTTAGCGTTACAGGTTGGCCAAGCATTTGGGTAGCGCCGAATGCTTTGGTTTCAATTTCCTGGGCTATACCTAGATGTTGAACCTGGGGATCTTCAAACATTTCTTTTACATTATTTATTCTCCCAGACGGCACCCCGGCTTCGGAAAACATATCTATCCAATAGTCACCCGGGTGATCTTTGGTTCGTTCTGCAATGAGGGCGTTTAGTTCGTGCCGGTTTTCTGACCGGTTTTCATTATTCACGAAGCGTGGATCTTTCGCCCACCCCTCTTCATTCATGACGCTACAGAAGCGATGCCAAATTGTCTCACCTGCAATTGCTATATTTATGTTACCATCTGATGTTGGAAATACGCCCGTCGGTATCGAAGTGGGGTGGTCATTACCTGCCTGCCCAGCAACCTCATTTTCCATGAGATAACGAGCTGCCTGAAAATCAAGCATGAAGGTCTGAGCCTGCAAAAGGGAACTCTGCACCCATTGTCCTTCACCAGATTGGACGCGCTCAAACAAGGCAACCAATATACCAAGGGCGCAGAATAATCCCGCCGTCAAATCGGCAACCGGAATACCAACACGCATGGGGCCTTTTCCGGGTTCACCGGTAATGGACATTAGTCCACCCATACCTTGCGCAATCTGATCAAATCCCGGTCGATTTGCGTAGGGCCCATCTTGTCCAAAGCCAGATATACTAGCGAGTATAATGCGTGGGTTAATAGCCTTCAGGCTCTCATAATCAAAACCGAGACGCTCCTTTACGTCAGGCCTATAATTTTCAACTACGACATCGGCGTTAGCTGCCAGTTTCATAAGCACTTTGCTACCGTCAGGGTCTTTTAAATTGATGGTTATGGAGCGTTTGTTTCGCTGGAGATTTTGAAAGTCGCCGGTGTTTCTACCCGCACCCAGAGCGCCATCGCCTTCGACTGACTCCGGCGTTTCAATTTTTATAACATCTGCACCCCAATCACCCAGTTGGCGAACGCAAGTTGGTCCCGACCTCACTCTGGTTAGGTCGAGTACAGTTATGTGTTTGAGAGCATCTGACGCTGGCTGATAAGGCATGCGTATTTCCTCTTTAATTTATGCGGTTAATATGTTGAACGTATTCAAAAGTCCTTGCTTTTCGCCATGAAAAAACGTTCCCAACTATAAGAAACACAGCGATTTTATCGTAAGTAGATTTGCCGTTTGAAGCGTTAGCCATATATTCTTCGAAAGCGCTATTTATCCACCTAATGTTGTTCAACGCCTCCACGTAAATGGGCCTGCTTCATTTCATGTATTGAACCACCCTAAAGAACCATCCGCAAACGCCCGCGGCAATTGGTGGGATATTCTTTCTTTACTTGAACTCACGTGTGACACAAAAACACTAAGCCAGATAAAATCTTCGGTCAACGCTAGAAATTATGGTATTTGATCACATCGGAGGTAATCCGATTATCCTCCGTTATGACTATGAAAAACGTTATTCAGGCTTGGAATTGTTGAAAATGACAAATCTCATTGAACTTATTGAAAATCGCTTTGGCACAGAAACTGGTGTTTCTCAAAATGTGAAAACAACTAGCCTAACTGGAGACGTCCTGGCTCGGCGCAGTTTTCGCCGTTACCTAGAAAGGGAGGTACCGGAAAACCTGAGGAACCTGCTTCTGGCTTGCGCGCAATCAGCGTCTTCCAAATCTGATCTGCAACAATATTCAATTATCGATATCCGAGAGCAATCGACAAAGGACGAACTTGCGGAACTGTCGGGTAGTCCGTTTATGATCGAAGCGCCGGTGGTTTTAATATTTTGTGGCGACACCCACCGGGGACAGAGGATATCTGAATTGAGGGGGTTCCCTTACGCTCAAAATACCCTGGAAAATTTCATGAATGCTGCCGTAGACGCCGCGCTCGCGATGCAGACATATATTCTAGCTGCTGAATCACACGGTCTGGGTTGCTGCCCTATCAGCCATGTGAGAAATGATTTGGAACAAATTCGAGATCTGCTTCACCTGCCTGATGGTGTCTTCCCCATGGCAGGGTTAACAGCCGGGTGGCCGGGTGAAGAACGCGACGTCACCCTCCGTCTACCTCCATCCGTGGTCGTTCATAAAAACTCCTATAACGATAAAACCTTGGAAGAAGAAATTGATACCTATGATCGCCGGCGCCATGACAAGAGACCAATTCCCGCGTCCAGATATCTCCTCTCGGAAGAATTTCATCTCCCTGAATTTTATGGCTGGTCGGAGAATATAGCCCGCCGCCTCTCAAGGCCCAATGGTCTGGAAGGTTTAAAGCGTTTTCTTAAATCCCATGGATTTAAACTAGAGTAATTACGGGTCCTGTTAAATCTTTGGGAAGGGGGAGAAATATGACTGCACGCCCCCCCTAGCTAGAGCGTGGCATCAAGTCCCTTCATCAACTGCTCTACCTCAGCGTCGGTTGTGTAATGCACAAAGCTAAGGCGCAGAACGCCTTCTTCCGGATCGCAGCCCAATGCTCTGATGGTACGCATGGCATAAAAATCACCTGCACCAGCCATAATCCCATGATCTGCTAGATCACTGGCTATGGCTTCGGCTGGCCGCGCGGCATGTACCGCCACGGTCGGCACCCTGCCTGTTTGTGTCTGGGTATGGTTATTTCCAAGAATGCGTACATCGTTGCGGCTGCGCAGAAACTCCAGTAGGGGTGCCAGCGTCTTGTCTTCGTGCGACCGCTGTAGATCGGCAACCGCGCGCGAGCGCGCGGCAGCATCATCATCATTTGTATCAAAATGATGTGAATAGAGGGTATCAATATAATCGGCCAGTCCAGCGGCAGCAGCTATCTGAGCGTGGTCAGGGCCAGCCGGCGTAAAGCGTTTGGTGCGTGCATCGGCGTTAAAGAAATGCGCCTGATTTGGCAGACTATCAGCGAGCGTCCGCCGCACTACCATGATGCCTTGATGCGGCCCATAGGTTTTATAGCTTGAAAAAAGATAGATATCAGCGCCTAGCGCGCCTATATCGGGGAAGCCGTGCGGTACCATGCTGACGCCATCGACACAGGTAACAGCTCCTGCCTCATGCGCCATCGCCACTATTTCGGCAACCGGATTTTCCTGACCTACGATATTCGAACAATGCGGGAAACATACCAGCCTTACCGGGCCTTCCAGCAACTCGCCCAGATCATCGAGAGACAACTGGCCCAATTCAGGGTCAACATGCCATTCCCGGACCTCAATACCCCTGTCAGCAAGTCGACGCCAAACCCCTGTATTGGCCTCGTGATCCTGATCGGTAACAACGATGGCTTGACCTGACACGAGCACGTCAGCAAAGGCCTGTGCCAGAATATAGGTATTCTGGCTTGTCGATGGACCAAAGCTGAGTTCATCTGTCTCAACATTCATCAGCGCCGCAAGCCGGGTGCGCGCCTCGTCCATCTCATCACCACCATCCTGTGATGCTTTGAAAAATCCATAGGGTTGTACCTTGCGTTCGGTATAAAAGCGATGCAGCCGGTCAATAACCTGACCGCATGTAAAGGATCCACCCGCATTTTCAAAGAAAGCATGACCTTGAAGTGATGGTTGGGAAAATGCAGGAAACTGTGCCCGCACAAAGTCAATATCCAATTCGGTCATTGTGTTTCCTTTCTTTTTGAAGAAAAGATTAATTTAGAGGCCAACCATTCCAATGATAAATAAATATATGTACAGTAGGAATAAGATAAGAAGTTAATAGGAAAAAAGCTTTATGAAAATTAGCATTTTAGATGACTACTTCGATACCCTCCGTCACCTTCCTTGTTTCAAAAAAATTGCTGAGCACAATGTAACAATTTGGAACGACCATGTTCAGGATCGAGATGTTTTGGCAGAGCGCCTAAAAGACACCGAAGTTCTTGTATTGATCCGCGAGCGTACGCAAATTCGTGCCGACCTTCTTGAACGCTTGAGTAACTTGAAAATCATCAGCCAAAGAAGTGTCTACCCTCATATTGACGTGAATGCCTGTACCCGTTTAGGCATCATATTATCTTCAAACCAGCACACCGGCACACCCTCCTTTGCCACGGCTGAGCTAACCTGGGGATTGATCTTAGCCGCCACGCGACAAATTCCGCAGCAAATGGCCTCTCTCAAATCGGGCAATTGGCAAATGGGTGTAGGCTCCACATTAGCAGGCAGGACATTGGGGATCTTTGGCTATGGTCGGATCGGGCGGACGATTGCAAGTTATGGTCGCGCCTTTGGAATGAAAATATTAATCTGGGCTAGTGAAGCATCTCGTTCGCAGGCGGAAGTGGATGGATTTGATGTGGCCAAGGATAAGGCAGCTTTTTTCGAGGGATGTGACATACTTTCCCTTCATCTGCGGCTTTACGACACAACCAGAGGGATAGTTACAGCCGAAGATCTCGCCAGAATGAAGCCAACAGCCCTATTAGTAAATACCAGTCGCGCTGGATTGATAGAACCAAATGCCTTGGTTAAAGCTTTACATGCCGGTCGCCCGGGTATGGCGGCGGTCGATGTTTACGAAAACGAACCTCAAAATGATATCAACGATCCTTTGACCACAATGGACAACGTAATCTGTACGCCGCATATTGGATATGTGACCGAAGATGAGTTTGACGTACAATTCTCTGATGTGTTCGATCAGATTATAGCCTACCATAGTGGCAAACCGATACACGTCATTAATCCAGAAGCCTTGAACTCTTAATCCCCTGCTTATCGAAGATGAAGTCCGGCGGCTAATTTTTGATAATGCGATCAACTCAGAGACCTGAATGAAAATCATATCGTGGAATGTAAACGGCATTCGAGCCGTCGAACGTAAGGGTGAATTAGACACCCTGATAAAAAAAGAAGCTCCCGACATCCTGATGCTTCAGGAAACAAAGGCTTCTCCCCATCAACTGAGCAAGAAACTCACCGAACATCCAGACTATTTGCAATTTTATCATAGCGCGGAAAAGAAAGGATATTCCGGAACGTCCATCTGGGTTAGGCGGAACCATGCTGAACCTGCAACATACAACATAGGCATGACGGGTTTTAAAGATATCGAAGGACGTGTTTCACGACTGGATTTGGGTCAATATTCATACTTTGGCGTTTATTTTCCTAACGGCGGAAAATCGGAAGAGGCTTGGCACGGTAAACTGGTATTTTACG
>Ga0209501_10001848_pt1 | contig 22861 bp, 17 predicted proteins | sample ArcticOcean_MG_C_4_FD_187434 | JGI IMG/M metagenome (GOLD analysis project Ga0209501, IMG submission 187434) | Marine microbial communities from western Arctic Ocean - ArcticOcean_MG_CB4_134 (SPAdes) (version 2) | ecosystem: Environmental > Aquatic > Marine > Oceanic | place: Arctic Ocean...
GACTTTGTCGGCGATAGCGAAGAAATGAAAGCTAAGGTCAAACGCGCCTGTGAAGACCCGGTATTTCGGATGGCGTGCATGGACGAAGACCGCACCTACGCGGAACTGCTGGGTCCGACCTATACGGGGCTCAAGGTCGATTGGAAGAGCAACCCCCGGGTCAAGATCATTGGCGTCGAGGGAATCGATCGCACGCCGGCCACTTTCTACGATCGCAAATTCAGCGAGCCGCTGGTCGCGACCGCCTTTATTGTGCTGGTCGAGACGGCGCCGGACAAGTGGCAAGAGTTTTACGTTAACAACTGGTTTCACCGCTGGGGCCCCCGGGCCGACGCGGCGATCCATGCGGCCTACGCCGACAAGAAGCCGCCCTACGATATGTACGGCTGGATCGTCGGCAAGCGAGCCCCTTATAGCAAGGCGTCCGCTGCCATCGTGGCAAAGTATCCGGAAGCCAAGGTGTTTCGCGGCTTTGTCCACGCGACAAGGCATAACGCTTTCGGCTACGAAATAGAAATCACCCATCTCATCGGCAAAGACCCGAAGACGAGAGTGGCGAAAATTCTCTATGGCGACCCAAAGCTAGTGCCGCTGATGGATACGCGGGCGCCGAAGAAGAAATGAGCCGCGCCGGCATGTCGTGTATTTTCGGCCGAATTCGCGTCGTGAAATGCGCTCTAGCCGCGCAGCTCGGCACCCAGTTCGTCGCGACATGCCGCGACCATTGCGTCGCGCACCTGGTCGACCTGTTGATTGGTGAGCGTCCCGTCCGCCCAGCGGAAGACCGCCGAGAGCAGCACGCTCTTCTTGCCCGCCGCCACCAACTGATCATCGCGATAGGTGTCGCGATAGTCGAGCCGCTCTAGATGGTTGCCGCCATGGGCCGTGACCACCGCTTCGATATCGGCCCAGCGGACCGACTGGTCAACCTCGAGATTGATGTCCCGGTCGACCGCCGGATAAGGTGACTGCGGTGCATATTGCGGGACCAGAACAGCGGCTGACAGTAGCGTCGAGAGTTTCACCTCGGCGACGGTGGTTGGCCGGCGTAGCTCGAACCGTTTCAGTCCGGCGTCGCTCACCTGACCAACATAGCCGAGCGTTTCGCCGCCCAATCGTAGCTCGCAGCAGCACCCCGGCGTGAGCATCGTTTCTGAGATATCGTGAACCTCGATCACCACTTTGCAGTGCAACCGCAAGAGCAGCGACTCGATCGCGCCTTTGACCGTGAGGAAATCCTCGCCCGAGGTGAGGCCGAGCATGAGGTGTTCTTCGGGCAGACCTTCGACCTGAGGCAGATAGACTTTGGCGATCTCGAAAAGTTCGATCACCTCATTGGCAAGCGTTTCGTTGATTCGCCGGGCACCGAGCAGACTCGGAACCAGACTCCGCCGCAGATAATTCGCGCCACGCAACACCGGGGTAGAACATCGCAGCGGTGGGGCGTCGGACCAGGGGCTGTAGGCCGCCGACCAATCTTCGGAAACCGCGCTAATGGTCATCGCTTCGTCATAGCCGAGCGCGGTTAGCACCTGACGAACTTTTTCTAAGCCACGATCATGATCGGTTCGGGCCGAACGCGCCATCGGCACGCTGACATCTTCCGGGATCTTGTCGTAGCCGTGAATCCGAGCGACTTCTTCGATCAGGTCGATCTCGCGGGTCAGATCGCTGCGCCAAGTGGGAGGCAATACCTCGACTTGCTCGTCGTCCGCCGACTGTTCGACGTTGCCCAGCGAGGTGAGGATGCTCCGCACTTCTTCGGCGGCGACAGGAATGCCAAGAATCCGCTCGACCTGCGGAAACCGCAATGCAACGCTCTCGCGCACGTCGGCAACCGCTCCGGTGTCGATCACACCAGCCGCTAGCTCGCCGCCCGCTAATTCAAGAATCAATTCGCAGCAGCGACGGCTGGCCCAATCAACGCCCTCGGGATCGAGCGCCCGCTCGAACCGGTAGGACGACGGGCTATGTAGATTCAGTCGGCGGGCGGTGGTACGAATCGACATCGAATCGAACGCGGCTGACTCGATCAACAGATCGGTGGTTTTGCTGGAAACCTCCGTATCGGCCCCACCCATCACGCCCCCCAGAGCCACCGGTCGGTCCGCATCAGCGATGACGCACATCCCCGCGGTCAACTCGTAGGTCTTGTGGTTGATCGCTTCGAATTTTTCGCCCTCGCGAGCCTCACGCACAACGATCTGCGACCCTTTTAGCCGGGCCAGATCAAACGCATGTAGCGGCTGGCCACATTCGAACAGCACGTAGTTGGTGATATCGACCACGTTGTTTACAGGCCCGATGCCGAGCGTCGCCAGACGATCGACCAGCCACGCCGGACTGGGGCCGATCTTCACTCCACGAATCACCCGGGCGGTGTATCGGGGACAAATCGCCTTGGCCTCGAGCGTGACCTTGGTCAGTTCCGTAACTGGCGTGTTGCTTTCGCTTGGCGAGGCTGCGGGGAACGTAAGCTCTTGGCCCCACAACACGGCGATCTCGCGCGCTACGCCCAGGTGTCCCAGGCAGTCGGGCCGATTGCTGGTGACTTCCAGATCGATCGCGAAGTCGTGGCCGATCGTTTCGGTCCCCTCGTGATTCAGTCCGGCCATCATCAACCGATGCTCGAGCTGCTCCAGAGGCATGTCGAGCGCCGTGTACTGCTTGAGCCAGTTGCGAGAAACGATCATGGCAGATCAGAACTGTTTGAGGAAACGTACGTCGTTCTTGTAAAACTCGCGAATGTCGACCACGTTGTGCCGTCGGGCGCAGATCCGTTCGACCCCCAAGCCGAAAGCGAAACCGCTGACCTCGTCTGGGTCGTAGCCGACTGCCGAAAGCACATTGGGATCGACCATGCCGGCACCGCCCATCTCGATCCACTTGTCACCCCAACTCATGTCGACTTCGACACTTGGCTCGGTGAACGGAAAGAACGACGGACGAAAACGAATATGCACGTCGCTGCCTCCAAAATAGCTGCCAGCGAACAGTCGCAGCACACTCTTCAGATCGGCCATCGTCACGTCGCGATCGATCAATAGCCCTTCGATCTGATGAAACATCGGATAGTGCGTCGCGTCGGCCGTATCGGGACGATAGACCCGACCGAGCGAGATGATCCGCACGGGCGGTGGTGTGTTCTCCATCACACGGATCTGTACGGTGCTGGTTTGACTTCGCAGCAGCAGTGGACCGCCAGTCGATTTTGCGGTTTTTTCGGCGGTTTTATCCGCTGTTGCGAGATAGAAATTCTCCAGCGGATCACGCGCCGGATGCGAGGCGGGGATATTCAGCGCCTCGAAATTGTGCCAGTCGTCTTCGATCTCCGGGCCTTCGGACACCGAGAAACCGAGCCGGCCCATGATATCTTTGAGTTCCTCGATCGTCTGGGTGATCGGGTGCAGATGTCCCAGTCGCGGCTGCAGGCCCGGCAGCGTCGGATCGAAATCCGTTGACGCATCGGTATCGGTGATACTGGACGCTCGATCCTTGGCCGATTGAAACGCCGCCTCGATCTCGGACTTGACCTCGTTGAGTCGCTTTCCCGCGGCAGGTTTATCGGCCTTATCGACTCCGCCCATGCCCTTCTGCACGGCTTTCAGACGGCCGCTCTTGGCCCCCAGGTACTCGACCCTTGCTGCCTCGAGCGCATCATCATCGGCAGCGCCGGCAAAGGCGTCCTGGGCCGAGGCGACGAGCTCGTCAAGCTGAGCGACAAATTCAGAGAGTGCCATGGCGGCAAACTTCGCAAGGCGGGCCGACAAACAACCGATTCGACGCACACCAGCGCGGCGCACCGTCCATTCGATCGTGTGAGCGAACCCCAGGGGAAGGTGCGTCTAGGCGGCGAGCGCCTCTTTGACCTGGGCGAACACGGCGTCAAACGCGCCCGGATCGTTGACCGCCATTTCGGCAAGCGTCTTGCGATCCAACTCCAACCCGGATTTGGTCAGCCCGTGGATGAATTCGCTGTAGCGCATGCCGCGTTCGCGACAGGCGGCGTTGATGCGGATGATCCACAGCTTGCGGAACTCGCGTTTGCGAACGCGACGGTCGCGATACGCATAAACGCCGGCTCGCACCAGCGTCTCTTTGGCGGTACGGATCAGATTGCCCCGTCCACCGCGATAGCCTTTGGTTTTTCGGAATAGTCGCCGCTTGGCCTTATTTCGGGCCGCACCCTTGATCGTTCTCATCGCAAGATTCCCCTTATCCCGTTACGTCACATCCACCAAGGCCCCTTATTGCCGCGCGAGCGACACAAGGCGTTGATTACCCGTGGATGGCCAGATAGAAATTCTTAGTAGCTATTCTTGTTAAGCGCTTCGGTCAGCTTGACCGCTTCCGTGCCATCGACCGCGGACGTGCCGCGGAGGTTCCGCTTGCGCTTTTGGCTCATTCGGCCGGCCAGATGGCTGGTACCGCTCTTACGGTGCATCACCTTACCGCTGGCGGTCAGCCGGAAACGCTTCTTCGTACCTTTGTGTGTTTTCTGCTTGGGCATGGTCTTCTCACCCGCGTTTGATTGTCGAGGTTCCTGTGCAAATTAGAGTCCCGGATTATAGGGGCAAAATCGCAAAGGCGAAAGGGGGATCAAACAGCATTTTTCGCGGAAAAGGCCGAGCGTATCACCGAGAGACGCGCTGTTCGTGATACACGCTATGACCGCCCTTCGTGCTCCAATACCCCTAAGACGAGCCGGCGGAGTCTTGGTTCGGCTTCGGCCGCCACGGCGAGAATGTTGTCCAGATTGGCCGGCTTTAACTCGTCGGGCAGACACATATCGGTCACCACCGACAGACCCAGCGATCGCATTCCCGCATGGACCGCCGTGATCACCTCGGGCACGGTCGACATCCCGACCACATCGGCACCGATGGTTCGCAGGAATCGGTACTCGGCTCGCGTTTCCAGATTCGGCCCGGTCACGGCGACATAGACGCCACGGTGGGCGGTGATTTTCTCGCGCCGCGCGACGTCGAGCGCCACTTCAATCAACGGTCGGTCGTACGGCCAGCACATATCGGGAAACCGAGGCCCAAGCTGCTCGTCGTTCACCCCGATCAGCGGGTTGCCGTTCATCAAGTTAATGTGATCGTCGATCACCATGATATCGCCACAACGATAATCGGGATTCATGCCGCCGCAGGCGTTCGACACGATCAGCAGATCAGCCCCCAGGGCGTTCATCACTCGCACGGGAAACGTGATCTGGCGGTGCGAGTAACCCTCGTAAGCGTGAAATCGCCCTTCCATCGCGATCACGGGCAACCCCTGTAACGTGCCACAGACAAGTTGGCCGGCGTGACTGATGGCGGTCGACCGAGGGAAATGAGGGATCTCCTCATATTCAATCGTCGCCGCCGCATCGATCTGTTGGGCGAATCCGCCTAGTCCGGTACCCAGGATCAACCCGACGCGCGGCGGGGTGCTCCATTGGCGACGAATGACCTCGGCGGCCTCTTCAATCTGTGTGGCGAGTTGCTGCATGGGAGGCGACTAATCGTCGAAGTCCTCATCATCGTCGCCGGATTTGCCGCCGTCGCCACCAGAACCGTCTCCGGCTTCATCTTCGAAGTCCTCGTCGAAGTCGTCGTCGAAGTCATCGTCGAATTCGTCCTCGTTGAACTCGTCCGACTCGTCGTCCACGTCGACGTCATCGTCGTCAACCGGGGCGGTCGAAGTTTGATCGTCCGCTGGCTGTTGGCCAGAGGTGGGGGAAATTGGAACGGTTTCCTGCGGTACGTCGCTCATTAGTTTGACTGCCATCGTGCTCTTCATCCTCGTGCGGTTGTGCCTGACTGATCTCTGAAACCATGTCCGATATTATGCTCTCTGCCGTCGGATCTGTCATCGACGAAAAGAAGCCCCTGCCTTTAATAATCAGAGTCCGGCAGGTTTGTCAAGCAACCGTGCGAGATGATCGGGGCTCAAATTCGGGCAAATTGAGCCCTTCGACTCGATTCGAGTCCATCGCTACCGCTTCGGCTGGAGATTGACAGGCACATTTCGACCTACTGACCGCTGCGCGGCAAATGAACATAGGGCGACCAACGCAGGCCCGGCGAAAACCCGTTTCGGTGTGAATTTACGTGATCATTAGCAATGCAGGCTTCAATAATTTACGGTTCGTCCTTGCCAAGAACTCGGCGCAACGGCTGCTCGGCCTCGTGAGCGAAACAACGGCCCAAGCGTCTCACGGACCTTGCCGTACAGTACCTTGCGTCGACACTTCGGGAAGAAAACAACGTGATACTTGCACTCCCATTTCGTCTGATTTAGACTGCTGTAACCTGCCATAGGAGGTCTCTTTCTCTCTGAGCTTCGAGCGGTTCACGAGATGGAGACCTCTTTTTCTCTACAGAACTATCAAACTCTGCGAGTCCCCCGGCAAAGCAGGGGTTTTCTAAGAATAATAAGCGGATGACCAACCTCTGGAATTTTAGCACCGCCGGCAAACTCGTCTTTGGGTGTGGTGCCGTTCAGCAACTCGGTTCGCTCTGTCGGCAGATCGGTGCCGGCCGCGTGTTGATCGTCACTGATCCGGTGCTGGTTGAGGTCGGTGTGGCCGAGACGGTGTGCGAGCCGCTTATAGAGGCCGGTATCGAATTCGAATTATTCGATGGCGGAGAGCCCGAACCGTCGATCACGGCCATTGATCGAGCGGTCGAAGTGGCTCGTGGCTATCAGCCCGATGCGATCATCGGACTTGGCGGCGGTAGCAATCTCGATTTGGCGAAAATGACGGCCGTCGTCGCGAAACATGGCGGAGGGCCGGCCGATTATTTTGGCTTCGACAAAGTGCCCGGACCGGTGATTCCGCTGATCGGGGTACCGACCACGGCGGGAACCGGCAGCGAGGTGTCTAGCTCGAGCGTGTTGACTGATACCGAAAATGCGGTGAAGATCAGCGCCCTGAGTCGGCATCTCCGTCCGGTGATCGCGGTGGTGGATCCCCGGATGACGCTTAGTTGTCCCAAACAGGTCACGGCCGACAGCGGCATCGACGCGCTGACCCACGCGGTCGAGGCTTATACGGCCGTCGACGGCGAAGCGATGCAACTGGGGCCTGGCGAGGCGAACCCGTATTCCGGTCGAACCCCCATGACCGACGCGCTCTGCGAAGAGGCGATCAGGTTGGTCGGCCAGCATCTGGTCACGGCGGTCGAGCGGGGCGATGATCTGCCGGCTCGAGAGGGAATGGCACTGGCCGCCACGTTGGCCGGCATGGCCTTTTCCAATGCCGGCGTGGCGGTCGTGCATGCGCTCGAGTATCCGATCGGCGGTGCGGTCCACTGTTCGCACGGATTGGGCAACGGCCTGCTGCTGCCGTACGTGATGCGGTACAACCTGCCGGTGCGCGAGGCGGCCTTGGCCCGCGTGGCGGAGTTGCTGGGCGAATCGGTCGCTGGCCTGAGCACTCGCAAGGCAGCCGAAGTGGCGATCACTGCGGTCGAGCGGCTTAAGCAGCAGATCGGCATCCCGGAGCGACTGCGCGAGATCGGTGCCCGGGAGGATCAGCTAGCGACCTTCGCCGACAAGGCGTTCGCGATCAAGCGATTGATGCAGACCAATCCCCGCATACCAACCCGAGACGAGCTGCTGGGCGTGCTTCGCGAGGCGTATTGATCGCGGTTCACGGTTGTATCGCTCTCGTGAGGGAGCCCGATCGCAAGGTGCTCGCCTGCTCAGGCTTTGGGTTATGATAGTGTCGCTTCGCGCGAACTTTTTCGCATCTGGCGGTTCTTTATCATTCGTCCATCGATCCCTCGTCACGAGCCACCGAGGTAGCGCTGCCTTCCTTCATGTCCGAAACTCCCTCATCCTCGACAACCGCCAAGCAAGGCACCTGGTGGGCTCGCACATGCGGTGGTCGCGAGGTGTTGGTGCTTGCGCTGCCGCTGATGATCTCGACGGCCTCTTGGGCGGTGATGCATTTTGTTGATCGGATGTATCTGCTGTGGTACTCGTCCGATGCGATGGCGGCGGCGCTACCCGCCGGGATGCTGCACTTCACGATCCTCTGTTTTCCGTTGGGGATCGCGACCTATGTGAACACGTTTGTTGCCCAATACAACGGCGCCGGTCACCATGATCGGATCGGGCTAGCTGTGTGGCAGGGCGTGCGCGTGGGGCTGCTGGCGATGCCGCTGTTTCTGGTGGCCATTCCCTTTGCGCCGTGGTTGTTTAGTCTGGTGGGTCACGAGAGCAAGGTCATGGAACTCGAAGTAGTCTACTTCCAGGTGCTCTCGGTCGGGGCAGGCGGTGCGGTGATGTCGGCCGCCATGTCGGCGTTCTTCACCGGACGCGGACAGACGCGGGTGGTGATGGCGGTCGATTGCAGCGCGACGCTGATGAACGGCGTGCTCGATTATCTGTGGATCTTCGGCCATCTCGGCTTTTCCGAGATGGGGATCGAAGGTGCCGCGTGGGCAACCGTCGTGAGCCAATGGTTCAAGGCGATCGTCTATTGGCGATTGATGATGCGTGCGCCCTATCGCCAGCGTTATGGGATGGTGACCGGTCGACGATACGACGCGGCACTGTTTCGCCGTCTGTTGCGATTTGGTGGTCCGAACGGCCTGCAAATGCTTGTCGAAGTCTCGGCGTTCACCCTGTTTGTGTTTCTGGTCGGTGGAATCAGTCGCGACGCGATGATTACGACCACCATCGCGCTCAATGTCAGCAGCGCGACCTTCGTTCCGCTGTTGGGGCTCGGGGTCGCCGTGTCAACGATCGTCGGGCGGCAACTCGGCAGGAATCGCAGCGATCTGGCAGCCCGGGCGACTTGGACCGCAATGACCCTGGCAACCGCCTACACTGGCGTGACCGCTGCGTTTTACTTGCTCGTGCCGGATCTGTTCTTGATCGGCTTCGCTCACGCGAACAATTTTGAGCAGTTGCACGCAACCGCGGTGGTGCTGTTGCGGTTTGTGGCGGCCTATTGTCTGCTCGACGCGATGAACATCGTCTTTCACAGTGCGATCAAGGGTGCCGGCGACACTCGATTCATTCTCCTCACGACGATCTTCAGTTCGACCCTGTTGGTGTCGGCGGTTTGGACCGGCCTATGGTTGATGGGCTGGGGCCTGTACTGGTGCTGGATCGTGATCACCGTATGGATCTTCTTGCTTGGAACGATCTATTGTGCCCGTTTCCTCCACGGCGGCTGGCGGAATATGCGAGTCATTGAATCCGAATTGATCGAATCAGCGACCTGCGAGCCGCTTTCGGACGCAATCGCGACCGATTCGGTCACTGTGTGATTGGGGTGATTTTGCTCAGGCCCGCCCTACAGACTTCGCAGATATTCGACCAGATCGCCAGTGTCCTTTTGCGATAGCCTCTTGTCGATCTGGTGTCGTACTTTGGAGAACACCTCTTCGAGCGTCGCCGCGCGGCCGTCGTGAAACAACGGCCCACGCTGACTCACTCCCAATAGCGATGGCGGGTTGAATCGCTTCGCGCCTGCCTCGTCGTGCAGACCGACGTCGTACGCCTCGGTCGTGGTAAAACGCGGCGATTTGTGACATTCCCCACAGTCTTGAGACTTGAACACCGCGAGGCCACGTTGGCGCGCCACCTGATCGACCGTTCCGCGAGCGACTGTCAACGACGGGGCCGGTGGCAGCGTCCTAAGATACGCGGCGATTGCCCGGACGTTGTCGTCCGAGGCACTGCTTTTCTTCTTGGCCTGCATTGTCGAGAGAATCGACGCGCGGATTGACTCGTGTAACTTCGGCCGACCACCGGTCCAGGTCCATGGGCCGGTCTGTCCGACGCCGCGGAGAGTGGGGATCTGCTTGGGCGTGCCTTCGGTGGCATCACTGAAATTGTCGTTCGTCAGGCCGTTGGTGTGGCCGTCGGAGTGACAGCTGTTGCAGCTATACCATCCGTCCAGCGACAACTTCGCATCGTAAAACAACTGCTCGCCTTTGTCGGCCGGCATCAACTTGGCGCGAGGCCCAAGCGAGATCGTTTTACTCACTTGGGCGTCGTCTAGATCGATCACGCTGACGGTGTCGTCCGATGTGTTGACGACGTAAGCGAGTGATTCGTCGGCTGAAACGATCAACGCGGTCGGTCGGCGACCGACTTTGATTCGGCGAAAGCTCTGACGAGGCGTTCCGCGCAGCGCGACTTCGTGAACGCCGCCCAGTGCGACCAGCGTCTTGCCGCCCGGCGTGACATGGATCACGCCGGGGTCACCCGCCGCATTGCCGGGCTCTCCCAGCGGGTAGAGTCCCCAATGGGCGATGTCGATCTCCCGCGAAGAGTCGGTCCGTTGCTCTTGGCGCGGCGTGAGCAGATCATCAAGGTTGATCGCCTTGACGACGTTACCCATCACCGTGCCCCAGAAGACACGCTGGCGGACCGTGGGAACAAAGCTGGTGAGCATCTGGTGTGTGACGAGTAGCTGTTTCCCATCGGGGCTGGTGGCCATGCCACGTAGGTTATGTCCGTCGAGTCGCCTTAGCGAAATCACCTTTCGCGTCACCGTATCGATCACCGCCAGACGACCGCCGTGCGAATCGGCGACCACCAGCCGCGTACCGGTCGTGTTAAGCCACTGCAACCGCGGTGCGAAGGGCAAATTGATCGGCGAAAAACCTCGCAGGCCCTGGTTCGGTTGCGATGTGTCAAACAACGTTACCTGCCGGGCCCATAGCGACGCGACCGCGCAGAACTTGCCATCCCGGGCAACACAGATACTCACCGGTCCCGTTGGCACAGGGTCGTGGTGCTGAACTTTCAGCACCTGCCCGTCGCGATGAACCAGTGACAGCCTGTTCGCCTCGTCATCGGTAACCAGCAACCACTCGCCGCCGGGCAGCACAGCCAAGTCGGTCAGCCGTTTAGCGACCGCCGTCTCGCTCACCACCCGACCGGCCTTGGCGTCGATCATCGAGATCGTACCGCGATGACCGTTGGCAACCAGCAACATGCGTTCGACTTGTGCCAACGCAACCGGACCGCGGCGAGAGGGTTGTTTGTGCAGAGGCTCTTTCCCGACAGCCCATGATGGGCCGAGGCTCAGCAACAGCAAGCAGGCAAAACGGGCGAATCTCATGGTTCGGTTTCTGACTCAGCGGCGGAAGCAGCAAACATTCCGGCAGAGGTTTAGCGTGGACGCCGAGGCCAGGCGAACCCGATGGCGGCGCAGCAACCAACCCAGATTCTAGTTCTACGAGAGAGTGGCGTAAACACGCCTGAAGAAGCGACTACCGCTGAGCCAATGCTTGGCGAGCCGATTTCAGCCCTGCCTCGAGCGTGGCATCTTCGGTTTGCGTCAGTTGAAAGCGAATCTCGCTCACTCCGGCCGGCTTGGCCACTTTGCGGACCACCACATGTGGCGTTACGCCGATGTTGCTGAACGGATGACCGGCCGGCGAAAAGAACTTGGCCGTGGTAAGCCGCATGCCCGCGCCGCCGCTGCTGAGCGGGAAGATTCCCTGTACGCTGCCCTTGCCATAACTTCGCTGGCCAACGATCGTTCCGCGACGATGATCGCGAATTGCTCCGGCAAAAATCTCGCTGGCGCTGGCGCTGTCACCATCGATCAGCACGACCAGCGGCACACGCCACGTCCCACCCTGATGGGCCGAATAGTCCAGGTCCTCGCGAGCGCTGCGTCCACGTGTCGAAACGATGCCGCCACGCTGAACGAACTTGTCGACGGCGTCCACGGCGGCAGTCAACAGACCACCCGGGTTGCCTCGCAAGTCGATCACTAGGCTTCGCATCCCGGCACGGTGCAACTTCCACAGCGCGGCGTCCATGTCTCGACTGGTCGTCTTCTGGAACGAGGTTAGACGGAAATAGCCGACCCCGTATCGAGTATCAGCGATCTTCACTTCGTCGACGCTCGGCACTTCGACGTGGCGACGACGTATCGAAACGGTTCGCTGTCGGTCCTGCGGGTCGCGAATCGTGAGCTGGACAACGGTCCCCGCCTGACCCTGCAACATGTCGGCCGCTTTGTCGGTCGTCAGCGATGCGGTGGTTTGGCCGTTCACGGCAACGATACGGTCGTGTTTCTTCAGGCCATCCTGAGCGGCCGGGCTACCGGTGATGACGTTCACGATCAACAGCGCGCCGTCGTCAGCCTTCAGTTCGATCCCGAGGCCAACGAAATTGCCTTCGATCTGCGAATAGACTTCGCCCAACTGATCGCCGGTCAAGAATGCCGAATAGGCGTCCAACGAGCCGACTGCCGCACAGGCATATTCCAGAATCACGGCCGAAGACGATAAACCAAGCTGGGACTGGGCCCGTCGTGCCATGCTTAGCGCGGCGCTGCGCGCTTCGATGCGAGTTCGGGCGACCGACGAAGTGCTTGCCGTTTGCACTTCACGACGAAATTGGTCGACTCGCTTCTGCGGTACGTCACGCAGGTGACGGTTCAAGAACGTGCGACGCGACAGCGCCACGTCGAGATCGCGAGCGCCACGACGAACCAGCTTGGACCATGACGGCGTCGCGACATGATAGATGTCGACCTTCTGCAACACTTCGCTATAGAGGTCCAGCGCCTGATGCTCACGTAGCGTAATCAACAGCTTACGAAAGCTCGCGTCGTCGTAACGCCGACCGACGTCATATTGGATCCGCGCCAGGTCAAGCTGCTGTTCCAGCCGCTTACTCTTAGGAAAATCGCGGTGGGCGTCTTCGTAGTACGTCAGCGCTTCGCCCCAGCGGCGTTCGGTCTGCAACTTCTGGCCGTGTCGCAAACGCTGCGCGACCTCGCTATCTTCGGTCGGAGCAACAACTGCCGGACCGGCAACGACTTGGGCGTTGGCCCTCTGGCCGCCGACGGTTTGCACGGTGAACCAAACAGCCAACAGGGCCGCTGTCAACGATCGATATCGCGATGATGTGAATATTCGCTGATGCATAACGATTCGGCTCTTTCCGTCTTTGTGTGCGTTGGGAAGTCGATTTTCAGCCGCCCACTCACCGGGACGCGCGTATCAACAAGGCAAACCTTGCCCTGTGATGCGTCTGGCGCGGTTAGGCGACTTTTTTCTGCCCTGCCCTGGACCTGCCGAACAGTTGATGCGGAGGGCCAGAATCAATATAGATCACGAATCGGGGGTCGTCAAAAAACTGGCAACATTTTTTGGCCGCATCGTCCGTGCGACCCGCAAGACCCAAGGGGGGGCGGTCACATCGCAGCGGCAGGTCGTGTCGTGACCCCATCAAGCGTTGTTCCGATCGCGCCCGTCGCGGCGCTTGACTGGAATGTTCGCGTGGTGCGACAGCGACCGTACAATGGGCCGTCTCGATACGACCGGCAAAGTCTCGCAAGCCCCGGTTTTTTCCGTGAACAACGGTTGCTGGCGTCCGGCGCGGGGTGTACATTGCGCAGGCGGTCACCGGCCGTGAACCGAGGCCGTTTCCGCTGCGTAGTAACCTTTGCCGAGTCGTTGGCGCGGTGCCCCACTGGCTGCCTTGCCGGGAGCTTGCCAAAATGCAATTATCTGTGCTGTCGCAGGAAGAAGACGATGTGAGCGTCGTTCGTCTGGCTGAACGCCTTACGCCCGAGAACCACCCTGCCGATACCGACGAATTGGTCGCGCTACTCGGTGCCGACGTATATTCGCGGCAGGTGCTGCTCGATTTGGCGGAGTGTAAATTCATTGATTCGAGTGGCATCAGTTGGTTGCTGGTGCGTCACAAACGTTTTCGTGAATCAGGCGGAAGAATGGTGCTGTTCAGCATCCCGCCGATGATTGATCAGGTGATAAGAGTTCTACGTCTGCAGATCGTGTTTTGTTTGGCTACGGACGAAAAATCCGCCCGGGCGATGCTGGCAGAGCCTGAGAAATAGGTTCGCGCAGAAGTGACAGCGACGATGTCGCGTCAGGGCATGGAGCAACCGAGAGGGTTGTCAGAAAAGAGCGTGAGTCGCTCAGGCAGGTTTCTTTAGCAGCGTCTTCTGCTGCGGATTTTTCTTCGTCTGTTTCCTCGTTTGTTTCTTCGGTGGTGCAAACCGGATCGTCTTGATCAACTGCACGATGTTGCCATCTTCGTCGAGAGATCTACTACAGTGCGTGAGCGCGTCGATCACGTGCTCGTAATGCAATGCGTAATCACATTCGAGATGTACCTCGCCGGTCTCACGAGGTGAGGTCGGACTGGTATCGGCACCGACATACTTGACCACAAATTCGCGTAGCCGCTGGAAATCGGTTCCGAACGACGTCTGACCATTTACCCGGATCTCGGTCAGTTTGCCCTCGTCGTTGGCCGACAGGCGAACGTGAATCGGGGGCCACTCGCTCGCTTCACGCCCAATGCCACTGATCGGCAGATCGATATAGAAGTCGCCCTCCGGGGCGGTGATCTTGAAGGTCATGATGAAGAAGATCAGAAGCTGAAAGACGATGTCGATCATCGGCGTCATCAGCAACTGACTCTTTTTTTCATCGTCGCGACGTCGAGGTATCATGCGCTAGATCCCCATGGCAGAATCACAACCTGTGGCTGGACGTGTCGAAAATGTTAACCGTCATAACCACTTCGCGCCGGCCAGCCATATTTATTCCGAAGATCGCCAGGAGAAGAACCGGCCGCCCCCAACACCAATTCAGTCCGGCACGAATTCGCGTGAGCGCCGCCCTCCAGCCGTAATTGACCGCTTCCGGCTTGAGCAGTACGATAGGGCACTTCGCCCGCGCGGCGAAAGTCAACACGGTGGCTGTAGCTCAGTCGGTTAGAGCACTGGTTTGTGGTACCAGAAGTCGGGGGTTCGAATCCCCTCAGTCACCCTCGACCCAGGTGATGGAAAGTCCCATCACCTGGGTTTTCTTTGCGCTCGGATCATTGCTCAGAAACCGCATCGGTGTGTCGGACCTGTGCAGTATCCAACTTCCCAATAACTTCAGCGGTGTTGTCGGCCGACGCAGTTTCGGAGGTCTGCCGGTTTCGGATGAGCACGCTCTCGCCGCGTCATCAATCGGATGGCACCGGTCGGCCGGCGTCTCAACCGCGAACTGTTTTGGGGCGTGGGCAGCTCCGCGAGTTGGAGACTCGGATTAGCCGCGGTGGATTGTCCGACTTCCGCATTGGTGTTGAAGCAAACTGCGGGCGGTGTGATTGAACTCAGCGCGCACCACCCCACTGCAGTAAGGACGATCATCACTCTGGTGTAAAATTATCGCGCGCGACCGGCCACTGGGCAGAGTGCCACAGAACCCAGTCACCGTCTTTCGCGTGATCGCTGTTGGGACCAGACGGGCCGGTCGCCGCGATCGTCCGCTTCCTTCGTTCGCGCGGCGATTCATTCCTGAGCTTCTCGTTGGCGTCATTGACGCGTTTGACCATTTCCTCGTTCGCGCCTTCGGGGACCTTGTGGAACTTCACGGGCTGGGCGGCGGGAAATGCGCCGCCGTCGTCGTCGAGGTCCTGCCCGACGGAGTAGACGATGGGCAGGCCGTTCACGAGGCGGTATCGCAGCGGGTCGCCGGTGATCCGATCGCGCGGCACGCTGGGGAGGATGTCGGGAACCATCTGATCCAGGGACGTCGGCCATTGGCTGTGCTTGCGGTGATAGACCTGAAGCGCCAGCACCGTCAGCACACCGTCGCGATGCCCCACCATATCTTGCTGACGCGTGTGGCAGCTATCAACCGCGGGGAGTAAGACGGCGATGATCGAGTAGCGGTATTTCGTGGCGAGGTGCGACGAGCTCATCCATTTCTCATGCGGCGAATCCGTGAGCCGAGTTTTCCAGTAGGGCTGGGCGAATCGGGCAGCGAAGCCGTCGTACAGTTCCTCGTACTTCGCCGCCATTTCCTTGCGCGAGGCCGTCCCTGCACCCAGCAAGGGGGCCAGCAGATACTCGGTGGTGTCAGGTCCCGAATACCTCGCCGACCAATCCGTGTGTATCAGCCTGATCAAGGTCTGCGCACTTGGCAGGAGACGGCCGTCGCCGGCGCCGTTGTCCGTGTAGACCCGCTGAAGGACGTCGTAGAAGAACGTCCGCTCACCCCCAAGCGACACGAACGGCGCCACGTCGTCCGCTGCGAGGCGATGAGCCAAGCGTTGGAGGTGCACGTCGGTTAAGGCATCGGGGTGGCGACGCAGGACCTCCCCCAGGCTTTCGAAGGCGCGCTGAGCGATCGCGATGCCGACAAGCTGGTCGATCAGCGTCTTATCATGTCCGCTCATTTGCCCGGCCATCCCGAGGATGGCTTCAATGTCTTCTACGACGCGGTCACCCTTGCGCTGCTCCGCTGCAAGTAGCGCATCCCACGCCAGTAGTTGGCCCAGTTGACGCAGCTCGCTCAGGTGCGGCAATTTCATCTGGACAAAAGGGATATCCAGCTCGCCTAGCGGTTCTTCGCCTTTGGTGCGTTCGTATTCGTCCGGAAAGAGCTCGCGGTCGGCCTCATGGATCTTTGTCGAATAGACAAATCCGAGGTGAGGCTTGGCGGCGGCCAGCCGTACTTGGTCCAGAGTCGGCTGCGACGCTTGGACCAGCGTGGCCACATCGTCCCACGTTGGATCGCCGGTCACGACGTCGCCGTGTTCGCTTAGTTCCTCGAGGCGTTCACGATCTAGCGAGAGCAATGCTTGGCGATAGAGCGGCCAGGCCCGGTCTTTCTCTGGCGTCGCCAGCGTCGACTCGTTGAACTTGGCGACGTAATCCACTGCGATGTTCGGCTTGCCGGACGCATAGTAAAAGATCGCCGCGATGTAAAACACAATGAAGATCCCCATCGCCTGGGTCAGCCGAAAGATTACGTGCCAAGTCCAAGGTCGGCAGCGGAATTTTGCGCGACGGATCAGCTTCGCGGTCGTATCCACGTCACCGAAACCGTCAATCAGATCATCCAGCGAGGCGCCCGCTTCAAGACCATCGGCAAAGTGACCGACCAACTCGGCAGCGACGCTGACCTTTTCGATTCGCCATAGACGGGTCCGCCGGATAATCTCCAAAATGCGAACGCGGGCAGCCATGGGAAGATCACTCGCCGCCGCCAGCGCCGCGACGTCCAATCGACCGGACAGACGCCCGCGCAACAGGTCCGACCATGGTGTCAGGCGAATTTGTTGCCAGAGAGAATTCGTTGCGTTCGATTCCGACAATTCAACAGCGGGTTGTTCAGGAGCGTTCATGCCGGAGCTCCTTTCGCCTGCGAGCCACCGGCAACATCCGCCGGATTAAGTACACCGAGTGCAGTCATCGCCTTCAAGAGGCTGAGCCACTGTGCGGTGTCGTGGCTGTGACGTTTCCTGCCCTTGGGCGTGAGCCTGTAATATTTGCGCGATCGCGGTCCGGAATCGTCGACGCGCGACGCGACGAGGCCCTTGGCTTCAAGATTGTAAAGCATGGGATAGAGCGTTGACTGGCCCATTGCCAGCACGCCGTCGCTCTCGCGGGACAGGGCTTCCACCAATTCATAGCCGTACATCTCGCGCCGTACGAGCAGTTGCAGTACGGCCGTCGGCCCAGCGCCACGCATCATTTCCCGTTCGATCTTCATGTCAGGGCTCCATCGAGTTCGATCGGTATTGCCTTGCCTTGGATACTATATTACACATAGTATGCAATCTTCGGCTGTTCGTCAACCCTCGGTCTGTGGATTTACTGCTCAGGTTTTCGCGACCGAAGCGCCTTAGCGAAATCGGCAATCGACTTCAGTCACTTCGACCTATACATCGAGTTGAAGGGCTAGGCGGCTGATGGAAAATCGCCCATCTGCTGGAGAACGACCACCATTTGTTGGGGCGGAGCCGCCAGTAGAGTTCTATAACTGTCGACAAAAGGACCCATGATCGGATGAAGGTCGTCGGAGTCAGCTCCGGCGGCCTTCTCTTTTGCGCGGGCAGTCGCCGCATCTGCAGTCATGTCAAAGGCGAAGGCTGAAAAACTCAGCCCGCGGTGAAATCCTTTGCTCCGTTGAACTGGGCCAGTTCAGAAGTCAAATTCTTTGTCAGCCGCCCTCCGGGTCGTCGCACAGATCTTTGTCTTGTTGCCATACCGTGAGGTTGGTCAAGTCGCGCGACGTGGAACTGAGCAGCGCTGCCAACGTGAAACCGACAATAAACATGACAAGATTACCGATGACTCCGGCATAATACAGGTCGAACGGCACGCGAAGTGCCTTGGGCAGTATCTGCGGCCATCGATTGACGACGATGGTCCAGGCCGTAAACAGAATCGTACAGCCGATGCCGACCCACACCGCCCGTGCATCTCCACGGTTGGTCAAGAAACCGAGTAGGTAAATTCCGAGAAGTCCGCCGGCGAGTAGCGAGGCCACTACCTGGGCGGCGTGTTGCAGCGTCCGGGTCTCCATTTCTGTCAGCACGATGGCGCCGCCGATCATGAAAACCGCGGCCAACGTGGCGAACAGCCAAGCCGCCTTCAGGTAGTGGCGATCGTCGCGATCGGTGACGAAATGCCGGCGGTAGATATCGACGACCCCCACCGTCGCGATGGCGTTGATCGACGAGTCAAGCGACGACATGGCGGCGGCCAGCGCCGCGGCGATCACAATCCCCGCCACACCAGGCGGCACGTGATGGATGACGAAGTACGGCAGGATCCCTTCTGGCTTGGCGCCGCCTTCTCCGCTAAGCATCGCCGTCGCTTCGGGTGACGGGAATTGCTGGAAAAAGACGAACAGGCACGTTCCCACAAACATATAGAATGCCCAGATGGGAACGCTGGAAAAGGCGCAGACATACATGGCTCGCCGCGCCTCGCGGGTGCTTTTCGACGCGCAATATCGCTGCACTACGTTCTGATTCCCACAGTACTCTTGCAGAAAATGACTCAATCCGACCAGCAGCATCATTGTGCCGGTCTTCTCTCCGATGGAGAGTCGCCACGAAACCGGCCGCAGCGTCCCGTTTTCCTGCAACTCGGCGAAGGCGAACTTTCCCTGCTCGTTCGCCACCGAAAACACCTGTCCCAATCCGCCCGGCAACTCGTATCCGATTAGGACGACACAGATCACGCCGCCCACAACGAGCACCATGGTCTGGATCACATCGGTCCAGATCACAGCGTCGATCCCACCCACGATCGTGTACACCGCGACGATCACACCGCCGATCAGAATGCACATCGTCGCGTCGAGGCCCGTGACGGACTGCAAGACCAGTGAGAGCAGATAGAGGACGATGCTGACCCGCACCAGCTGGCCGATGATGAAGGCCGCGGCGCCGTAGATACGAATCGATGGCCCGAACCGCGCTTCGAGGTATTCGTACGCCGAAGTGATCTTGCCGCGACGAAAAAATGGCAGGAACACTCGAGCGGCGATCACCACCGCAACGATCAACATGACGTTCGGCAAAAAACGGAGCCAAGCGGTCTTGTATGCGTCGCCTGGAAAAGCGAGAAATGTGATCGAGCTGATCGAGGTTCCGACCAGGCTCAGCCCGATGATCCAGCCCGAAAAAGAACGCCCGCCGACGAAGTATTCCTCTGTGTTCGTATTCTTTCGAGAAAAGTAGAGCCCCATCGCCGCCATCGCACCGAGATAGATCGCGATGATGACGACGTCGAGCGTGTGTAGTTGAGAAATCACGGTCGTGCGAAACTCTTGGAGCAGGAGACGACCGGTTGTTTTTTCCGCTCTGTTCTCGCCGTTTCTTCGTTACGGCGGTCAGTTCGGCCACTTTCCGTCGACGATCTCACGGAGTTTAAGTTTCTTAGGGTCGATGACTACGTGTTTGACCTGCGTCCGCCGATACGTATAGGTCACGTGAACGAGGCCATCGCCGCTCTGGATCACGGCCGGATAGGAATACTCGCCCGGTTGTTTTTCGAGCACAAGCGCGGCTTTCCAGTTTTTGCCATCGTCGGAAACGGCCACGTTCAGCATTTCGCGTCCTCGAGGGCTGGATCCGCCGGCGATGGTGTGGTTATAGACCAACAGGTGTCGTCCGTCGCCCAAGGTCACGGCGTCGGTGCCGGCGTTGGGATTGGGCAGCGACATCAGCGTCATCTTACCCCAGGTTTTTCCGGCGTCGGTAGAGAACGCCTGCCAGATTTTTCCTTGGAGGCTGCGTCCTAGTGCTTGGAGGCGCCCGTCGCGATGCGTTAGGACGCTGGGTTGGATCGCGCCAATCTTCTTGCCGTCGTGAATCGGTGCGACGACCTGCCAGGTCTTGCCACCATCGGTGGTCCGCTCGAAGTGAACTCGCCAGCCCTGGTGTTCGGTGCTCGAACCGCAAAGGAGGGAGCCGTCCTTGAGCTGGATCGGTTTATTCTTCACCGGACCAAGCAGATGGCCCACCGTAGCGTGCTTGCCGAGCTTGCGAGCCTCGGACCACGACTTGCCGCCGTCGCTAGAGACCTTCATCTCACCCCACCAACGCGACGGACTCGGACCGACCTTGAAGAACAGCATGAGAGGGCCTTTGGCCGGTTGAAACAGAACCGGATTCCAGCAGGGGTAGCGCTTCTTTGGCGACTGGACGCCGTTGGCCACCTCGACCGGCGCGGTCCATTTGCCATCAACGTGGCGCGAGGACCAGATGCCGACGTCCGGGCTGCTCTCATGTTTGCCGCCGAACCAGGCAGCGACCAGGCCGGACGACGTCTCGACAATCGTTGAGGCATGGCATTGTGCCGTCGGTCTGCCGTCGAGCGGATAAATAAACGCGCCCTTGACGGAACTTTGCTTGTCCGGCTTGGCGACAACTGCCAGCGTCGTTTTCTCGGCAATGCGAGGAGACGACGAGGGCTTGGAATGTATCTTGTCCACAACCTTGTCAACCTTTCCGGCTGCGCCGAGTGTGCTCGATTCGAGCTCGATCAGCCTCTTGTAGTGAGGCAGCACGTCGGCCGGCGCAACCATCGACAGGTTCGCCGCCCGGGCCACACTTTCACTCAGGTACAGGAATCGCTGGCACTTGGCCCATTTGCGATCGAGTCTGCGAACTTCGCGATTCAACTTTTTGCTCTTGTCGTTGAGCGTCTTCATCTGCTTAAACCTTGGGTGTCGCTCAAGATTCGACCAGATAAGGCCACGGTCTTCGCGGAGGATCTTTTCCACACGCGGGTGCCATGCATTGTCCAATTCGGGCCAGCCCTCTTGTAGGAAGTGGGCGAGAATCGTACGAATCTTGTCAAATTCCCCGCGGATCTTCTGCTTGCGCTGATTGACTTCGTCGCGTTTCTTAAGGGTCTCGTCCGAAAGTTGCCGGGCGGCCACGGTACGCTCATCGCCGCTGAGTTTTAGGATCTCGCTAAGACCTTCCAGGACGGCCCGATCGCCGGGCGTCGCGGCTTCGATCAGCCGGCTATAAATCTCCGGCGTCACATAGCGGGCGGCGATCGCCTTGTCCAAGGTCTTCTTGGGATAGGCGGCCGAGTAGTTTCGTAGGAACACGTCTGATGTTTTGATCGGCAGATCGATCGTGGGGTCCGTCAGAACCGCGTAGGCATGCGCTTCGCTGAAATCGACTTTCCCGTCGCCATTGTAATCAGGTTTGTCCACATTCTTGCCCAGCCGTGACTGGCCACACAGTGCGGCCCAAAAAAAGTTACTGTATTCCTGATAGTTCGCTTCGTTAATGTCTGGAGTGCAGCCAGCGGCCTGCTGGTGATAAGCGGACGCAAAAAATCCGGCCCGCGGTTGTTCGGCCATGCCCCGAGAAGGATCGCCATCGTTGAAAATCACGTTGGCAAATCCTCCCGCGTAACACTGCACCATCAACAGCACGACCGGAACTTTCGGTGGGATCCGGTTGAGCCGTTGAGTGAACTGCTTCACTGAGAGTGTCTTGCCGAGCCACACCTGCAAGGTCGTATTGCGCGGATCATTTTTCGGGCCGCGGCCTCCATGACCCGTAAAATACATGCATAGCCGGTCGCCGGTCTTGAGCTTCGCGCCCGTCTGATTGAACCAGGCATCAATCGCATCGATCGAGCAAGGTCCGTTCAGTCGCGGCACACGATTTGTTCGGTAATTGAAATAGATCCCTTCGTTCCGCTTGAAGATCGTGGCCAACGCCGCGCGCAGCTTGCCCGGCCGCTCCTTGGGATCCTTGTACTTAACATCTCGGTTGGGACGGTTGCCGTCGGCAAACAAATAGTGCTGCCCGGCGCCTTCCAGGTTCGCGAGCTTGAGAAAACGCTGAAAATACAGCATGTTCTTCTCGAGCGAAACCTGGTTTCCAGGCGGCGCGTAGCCACCACCGAAGGCAAAGAAAACATCGCCCGCACGGGCGTCGGCACAACAGGCCAGCCCGATCAGACACCCGATCAAAAGTCGCATCCACGTCGAACTCATCCGCTGCACCTCTGTGAGTAGGATCCAGCGTCACCCGCTCACGCAGTCTATGGGCTGCGCACTGGACAATGAGAACAGGGCATGGTTCCTTGCCATGCGTTTACATATCCTTCCAATACGCCATTGTTTACAAACCGGGAACAATGGCAAACGCTCAAGAACGCATTCTTACAGGAAACTTCAGCCGATTACGAATGCGAAAAGTTCCGGTGGTCGAGGTCGAATTGACCTCCCCACGATAGCGGACTAAGCCGCTGCGCGGTAGTAGCGTCTAAGCGGAAATCTGGAAAATCTCAGCACGCCGTGAAACCTTTTGCTCAGCCAAGTTGATATCAAGTCATCGGCGAGATCGCGGACCAGAACGCTACGCGAGCCTAAAGATCGTCATCACCGGCCAGTCGCAGTTCCCGGACAGACTCCTCGTTGCGTCGCCCGCGTGCTAACGTCGACGACGCCGGACGGGAGAGATGGTCTCGACCGCTGCGTCGACCGCCTGTTCTTGCAATGGTCGCCGCGCCAGGCGAAGACGATTAAAGCGTGAATGGTTCTCGTGGTCCAGCGCAGCGTCATGCGTCCGACGAGGCGACGCATGTTGT
>Ga0209501_10001855_pt1 | contig 22832 bp, 29 predicted proteins | sample ArcticOcean_MG_C_4_FD_187434 | JGI IMG/M metagenome (GOLD analysis project Ga0209501, IMG submission 187434) | Marine microbial communities from western Arctic Ocean - ArcticOcean_MG_CB4_134 (SPAdes) (version 2) | ecosystem: Environmental > Aquatic > Marine > Oceanic | place: Arctic Ocean...
CCGCCTGCCAGGGTTGTCCCACCGACCCGGTTGCCAGACTCAAGCCCCGAAGCCGAGGCGGCCAAGCCGATCGCCTCTGACCAGACACGATGAGCGGATCGTGGGTGGGGTCAGCCAGTCGACCAGCTCGTGGCGCCAGGTCAAAGACGGAGAGCCTCCGGCCACCTCGAAAGCCACAGGATCAGCGCAAGCATCCCCGCGACGGCGCTGCCCGCGATCGCCGGCCCCTGGCCGATCCCCTCGGCCACAAGGCCCAGGACGATCGTACCGATGGGGAGCACACCGATCGCGGTGCTGAGGAGCCCGAGGGCCCGGCCGCGCGCTTCATCCTCAACGGCGGTTGCGACGAGCGTGACCTGCATCGTCACGAAGCCCCCGACCCCGAGTCCCCCGATGATCAGGGCGAGCAGGGCGACCGCGTAGAGATCGACCAACGCGAATACGGGCAAGGCGGCGAGGGCGAGGGCAGCGCCGAAGACGTACAGTCGGCCGCGTGCCGGGTGCGCCAACGATGCGACGGCCACGGCCGCGCAGGTCGCACCAATGGTGCTGGCGCCGCTCAGCACCCCGGTGCCGAACGCGCCCACCCCCAAGACTTCTGCCCGCTCAGGGATCAGCGCCACGAAGGTGAAGTAGAACAGGTTGAAGATCACCGTCACGCCCAAGATGCTCACTAAGGCTCGATGGCGAGGCAGGAGCGCGATCCCCTGGCGGAGGTCGTCTCGCCAGGAGGTCGCGTTGTGGTGCGTGACTCGGGGGGACGGCACGCGGAGCATGAGGAGGAGGGCGCCGGTCTGGAGCACCGCCATGGCCACGAAGGCCTCTCCTACTCCAGCCAGCCCCACGATTGCGCCCCCGCCCAAGGCGCCCACGATCCCGCCGACGGAGGCGCTGGCCGCCTCCAACGAAAAGGCGTTCATCACGAGATCGTCACCGACGAGGTCGGCGATGAGCGCCCGGCGCGCGGTGAGGTCCAGAATCCAACCAAACCCGGCGAAGAACCCGAAAGGGTAGAGCATCCACAGTCGGATTTCGCCGGCCAGGATGAGCACAGCCATGCCGAGGGTGACCGGGGTGAGAATGAGGAGGTAGACCACGATGACGAGCCGGCGGTCGTAGCGATCGGAGATCACGCCGCCGACGGCGCCGAAGAGGAACGGACCATAGAAAGCGGCCCCGACGAGCTGAACCTGCAACGGCGAGTCGGTTAGATCCGCGGCCAGAAACGCCGCCAGGAAGAGGGTCATCCAGCGGGAGACGTTCCAGAGGGCGCCGCTGGCAAGGGCCTGCCCGAAGTACGGTCGCTGGAACGCCGCAAGGAGCGGGCGCGGACGGCGTCCCGGATCCGGGCGCTCCCGCATGTCGTTTAAGCCAGTACGATCGGCCATGTACACATGATGGCGCGGCTGCGTGAGCTGATGCCAGCGTCAGGAGGTCGCTCCCGGATCTCGCGTCCTGAACTCCGGCCTCAAGGGAAGAAGACCGCTTGGAGCGCACCGTCCAGGGGCGCACGAAGTTCCAGATCCACCGACGCCTGCTGAGGGGCGCGGTGCACCCAGGGATGCGCCTGCTCGATCTTGGTTGCGGTCCGGGCCGCTTTGCCATTGAGGCCATCGAAATCGGCGCGGACATCACGTTGGCCGATCTCTCGCGAGGGCAGCTCGATCTCGCGCAGCAGAAGATCGGCGACCAGGGATTCAGCGGGTCAGTGGTGGGCGTCCACGAAGTCAGCATCATCGATCTCGGCCGGTTCCGAGACGGCGAGTTTGACGGCGTCATCTGCTACGGCGGGGTGGTCTCGTACGTCCGAGAGCACTACGCCGACGCGCTGCGAGAGCTCGTTCGGGTGATCGAACCGGCGGGCTACTGCTCCTCAGCGTCATGTCGCTCTACGGGGCGCTCCGGCTCCTCGGCCCGCTGGACGCTCCAGCGTTCCTGGTCGACGCCGAAAACCATCTACCATGGGATGAGACGCTCAAGCCGTCCGGAGTAGTGCCCACCAATCCCGAGTCGCCGGAGTTCCATCAGCCCCTGGCACTCTTCACGGCAGCGGGGCTCCGAACGGCGGTCGCCGAGGCGGGCTTCACTCTGGAACGGCTCGCCACGGCCAACCGAGCAATCGACGACGCAACCAGTTGCTCCCTTTTGCCGAGTGCAGCGCCAGGCGCCCCTACCCACTCAGCCGGCGGCGTGACCGAGGGTCATCTCGGGACGCTGAAACGCTAACGTAGATCCATGGATCCCCCTCGCGTGCTCCAACTGCCTGCGTACCGAGTGGTGCAGATGCCATACACGGGTGGCCGGCCCCCAGCGGCGGCGTTCTTCGACCACTGGCGACGCTTCCAGGGCTGGTGCGCCCGCCGCGGCCTCAGGAGCGTGTTATCGGACGTCGCGCTGATCGGCTACGAGCCGCCTGGTCGGCCCGGTGCACGCGCGTTCCTCTACCAGGTCTGCGTGCCGGTCACAGAGGCGTATCAACCCGACGATGAGGCGGCGGCGATCGCGAGCATCCCTGGCGGATCCTACGTGCTCTGCCGGGGCGAGTTGCCCGAGACGCCTCGGCTGTTTCGGGCCGCGAGGAGCTACGCAGCCCAGCAGGGGCTCGCCGTGGAGCGCGGCGGGATCGAGATTCTCCGCCCCGTCCCAGACAATCCGGAGTGGCTGGTGGTCGACGCCGGCTGCCGCGTTCACGGATAGCGCACCGCGTCTGGCGCGGGACCTCTGCTGGGAGCGGCAACTCCCTCCGACTGTGCCCACGCAGCAATCGCATCGGGTACCGTCGAGGCGCTGCGCCTTTTCCTGCTTTGACCGTGTCGATATTGGGCAGCGTGCCTTTGGAGGAGATCGCCAGCGTGGAGCTGATGGCATTTGCACCCCCAGGGGGCTCTGAAGGCGAGCGACAGGCCGTGAGATAGGACGCGACCGGCTTCCCCATCCATGGACATCTCCTGCCTCGCCTGCGGGCTCAGCTGGCGCCAGCGGAGGCGACTGACGATGCGTGAAATGACCCCCCGCTATCCGGAAGCGGGCATCAACGGCCTGTTTCTCCAATCGGATCAACGGCGCTATCAGCTGTCGATCCGCGAAAAACGCCGAATCCCTGATATTCGCCCTGATCATTCGCCCGCGGACCGGCTTCCTTTTAATCCGTCGGTCATAATCCGAAGTCGTGCAGGCTCAACAACTCGACATTCCCGGCGCTCTCAAGATCGCCGGCTTCCTATCTGGTAGGCGGCCTCAAATGGAGTTTTGAGCCACCGCAGGTGCAGTGATCCCTGGAATCCACACCCGATCGTGTTGTGGGGCGGCTATCCTTCCGCAACAAGCAGACGCGAGGGAGTCACGCACATGTCACTCACAGAAACGGATCGGGGCGAAATCCGCCAGCTTGCCGGCCGATACGCCCATGCGATCGACGCCGTCGCCGGTGGGGCGTGGGCGGATTGCTTCGTGCCGGATGGGGCGTTCGAATCCGATCTGCAAGGGCGCTTCGAGGGCCGAGCTGCGCTGATCGGGTTTGCCGAGACGGCAGGGCAGTGGGCCCGCGAGATGGCCGCGCAGCCACGGCATTGGACGAATCACTGGGTCATCGAGGGGGATGGTGAGACGGCAACCGCCGTCTGCTACGGGATGGTGATCGACACCGCGCATGGGGGGAAGCTGCTGGCCGCTGGGGTGTACCACGACCGGCTCCGCAAGCTGAAGGGGGAGTGGCGGTTCGTGGAACGAGTCTGGACAACGGATGGCCCGAAAGACACGGAGGCGTTGTCGGGCCTCACCGAGGCGTTCACTCAATAGGTTCCCCAAAGCAGGGCGCGGGCCGTGGTGACGCCGGCATCCGCCAGAATGCGCTCGTAGTAATGCCGACTCGCCTTATGCGTGTCGATGAGGTCCGGGCCGTACGTCCTCCCGAACAGCTCGCGTACCCCCATCCCGTCCAGGTAAAGCCTGAGGCCGTGTAGAGCCGATACCCCGTGGCATGCAATGCCTGGATCGCTGCGCTGGCTCCGGGATAAGCAGCCCGCACGCGGGGCACGACGTGCTCCATCGTCTTCCAGGTCGCCTCGAAGCACTTCGCATCGGTCGTTGGGGGGAGTGGCGCCCACGATCGTGCACATGTCGCGTAGCCATTCGATCTGCAGGCGGCGCCACACGGGAAAGTATCCGCCCTTCTCCGGGAAGCCGGTGCCGTCGATGTATAAAGGCAATTGTCGGCCGATCACCTCCAAATTGGCCGCTTCCCAGGCGCTCCTCTCGCCGCCGAACCTGGGTGCGAGGTAATCCGCGAGGAAGCGTCGGAATTGCTGCCCCCAGGGCTCGTTGTCGTTCATGACGCCGCCGGCGTCGAGGAAGATGGCGTCGATCTGGCGGAATTCTTGTCGCGGCATACACCTCCCCCTATAGCGCAAGCCTAATCGCCTCGCTCACCCAGGACTCCACGATCCACACATCGTGCGGCTCGAACTATTCTGCAAGTGGGCAGGATGGTCGGCCCTGCGCCTCCCATGCGCAGAGCTTCGTGGCCGTGCTCGTGTCCGCGGTGTGCCTCGTCAATCGCGGAGGTCTGGTCCGAACTATTGACACATGTCGTAGCCTGCGCGTCTCCAAATGATTCAGGATGTATTGAGGAATACCCCATGGCCCTCTCTCTACGTGGACGCGTGATCGAGCACTGCAACTGCAACAGTATCTGCCCCTGCTTCTCATCGGGACTGACGCGCGCAGGCGACTACGAGCGGTGCATCGGCTTCATCGCCTTTGAGGTGGATGCGGGCGAGCTGAACGGTGTGGACCTAGCCGGGCGACGTGGCGTCTTCGTGCAGGACTCACCGCCGATGATGGCGGAGGGAAATTGGAAGGTCGGCGTGATCGTTGACGCAGAGGCAACGGACCAGCAGGCTGAGGCGCTGGCATCGATACTCAACGGCACTGCGGGGGGACCCATGGCCGGCTTCGCGGCGCTCACGGGCGAGTTCCTCGGGATCGAGCGAGCGCCGATCACCATCACGCATGATGGTGATACGCACACGCTCTCGGTGGGAGCGATGATCGACGCGGAGTTCAAGGACGAGATCCAGGTAGAGGGCGCCGATCCGGTACAACTCATTAACACTCCGGGCATACCGTTCGGACCGCCGGTGACGGTCTCGCCGCCGACAAAGTCGCTGATCAAGGCGTTTGGCATCGAGATCGATAACTCAGGTCGCCACGGCACGACGTCCGAAATCGACTGGCAAGCGTAGCCACGGCCGGGGCGCTCCATGACAGTCCGACGGATACCCGGCCTTGTCCTGCCCCGCGCGGGGGCTGTGCGCGTCTCCCCGCTCCAGGTGGTGGCTCTATTGCTAATCGCCGGGCTGGCGTGGGCCTGGACGGCCGACGCGTCGTCCGGGATGGGGTCCATGCCCGGCACCATGGGGCGAAGCCTGCCGAGCTTCGTCGTGATGTGGGCGCTGATGATGACCGCGATGATGATCCCGTCGGCGGCGCCCTTCGCATCGATCCACGCGCGCACCTTCGACTCGCGGCGGACACGGAGGCTGGCGCTGTTCGCGGCCGGGTACCTGAGTGTCTGGGTTCTCACCGGGATCCCAGCCTTCCTGCTCGCTTTGGGGGTAGACGAGGCTGTCGCGGCCTCCAGCACCATCGGGACGATCATCGCCGTGCTGGTCTTTGCTTCGTGCGGCGTCTACCAACTCACGCCACTGAAATACGCGTGCCTCAAGCACTGTCGTTCCCCGGTAGGACACGTCCTGCACTACGGCTCGTACCGCGGCATTGGGAAGGACTTCCGAATTGGCTTCCATCACGGCGGCTTTTGCCTGGCATGCTGTTGGTCTTTGATGGCCCTGATGGCGGCGTTCGGCTTCATGAACTTGTGGACGATGATTGCGCTGGCGGCCATCGTCGCAGCGGAGAAGTACTGGGTTCGCGGCGCGGGGTTTGCGCGCGCGGTAGGAGTGGCAGCACTCGTGGCGGCGGTGGTGGTCATCTGGGTACCAGATCTCGCACCAGGCCTTCAGCCAATGACGATGTCCTGAGCCCTGGGGGAGCGATGCGCCCGGCTTCGAAGATCAGCCGCGCAGATTCGCGCCGCTAACCCCACTCGGCCGCCGCCTGACTCCCAACACGGCCCCCACGATCCCGCCATCGTGGGGGATGGTCGGTTCGCGCTATGGATCAGTCGGAGTGAGCAGCACGACGGGAATCCGCCGCGCGCTCCGCGCGACGTAATCGTCGTATGGAGGATACGTAAACACGAGCGTCGGCCAGATGGCATCGCGCTCAGACGCGCTCGCCTCCGCCCCACGGACGCGGATGGTTCTCCCCTGGATTTCGATCAGGGCGTCCGGCGCCACCTCGAGGTTCCGCCACCAACTCGGCACGCGATTCGACCCGCCGCTCGAAGCGACAACGACGTAGCGATCCCCGTCCTCCACGTAGATCAACGGCACGGATCGCATCCTCCCGGTCTTCCGCCCCGTGGTACGGAGGAGTAGGTGGTTTCGACTTCCCGGGAACCGCCCTCTTGTCCACCGGAGCAGCGAGGCATGCCCGCGCGTCAAGGCGACGCGTGCCCAGCGGACACCGACGATCGCGGCACCCAAGCGGTAGGAGAGAATGGTCAACCGGTTCACGGGCCGACCGGGACAGGGATTCATGGCTTCCTCTTGTCGTGCTTAGGGAAGCGTATCGGTTTGCGAGCGCCCCGTGCGCCCAGGTGCCGGGGTTCCACGATGACAACATCGTGGGCCTCAGGAACTGGAGAGCGAACGCGTGTCGAGCGGCCCGTCGGAGGCAACCGGTACGTGGAGTTGTTGCCCAATAGAAAGGATCGCGGCGGATTCGATCCCATTCAGGGTCGCGACCGCATCGACGGTCGTCCCGAAGCTCGTCGCGATCGCCTTCAACGTGTCCCCAGGTGCTACGGACACCACGATGATGTCCGCCCAGCCTTGCAGCGACTCTTCCTCCGCCACGGCGGTCAATCCCGAGTCTTGGGCGGGACGGCCCGCTGACGCCGCGAGGAAGACTTCGAGCTCCATGATCGTCTCATCTATCCGGATGGGACTGGGTGCGATCGACCCCATCGCTGCTTCATCGGCGATCCCGACCGCGCCGTCTCCCACACCAGCAGCCTCACCGGCGCCAAGGAGCCCGGCGAGCGTCGTGAGGTCCGTAGACGAGAGCGAAAGTGACTGAGGCACGGCCACTGGGGCCTGCAGTGGCGCCTCGGCGGTGGAGGGTTCCAACCCGCGAGAGGCCAGGAGTGGGGCGATGGGGGAAAGCCGCTCTGCGACAGCGATCGAGGCCCCGGTCGATCGCGACTCGCCGATCGGGCGATCTCCTGGGAATGGCGCGGTCCAGAACAGTGCGAACCCGATGGCCGCCGCGACGAGCGGCAGAGCCATCAGGGCGAGGCCTCGTAGTGAGAACCATGATCGGTCTGTCCGCGTCGCCGTCCACGGTGCGTCGGGCAAGCCCCTGGACGACCTCGCAGCGCGTGTGAAGGGGGGAGATGCAATGTACGCGCTGGTAGGGGAGCTCCAAGGCGTGCGGAATGCCTTGACGGACGCATGTCCCAATCAAAGTACCGCCCGTCGGCGCCACGAATGATGGGCACTGCAGCGGCCGGGCGATCGGGGCGTCGCCCGGACTGCGCGAGTGCGATCCACCAAGGAACACCGGGCCTGGGAGAATAGAGTCCTGGAGAACCATCGATCACTCCGACGGCTGCGAAGCCTGCGATTCGCTGAACATCGACGATACCGGGGGAGGGGCCGCCGCGAACCGTTGACATCACCAGAACGAGATGGGACGTAGACCTCCCAGTACACCGCACTAGAAGGACTTACGCATCAACGAAAGAGGAGTCATCCTGGCTCAAGAGTGGGTTGAGCGGAAGCGTGCCTCCAGTCGTGCGTCCACGATCGGGCCATCGTGTCGACAGCGACCGCGGCGCTCCGAGCCGGGTCGCGACCGGGTCCGCTAGCATCAGGCCAACCGCGGAACACCGGATCGCGGCGCGGTGAATCGGAGTGGGATGCCCCCGGACGTAGAATCCCCTACGCGCGGTACGGCGCCCCGCCGAAGGTGACAGGAGGCAGTGATGTCAACGTTCCGAAGTCTCGCGGAGGTCGTCCTCATCGTCGATGACATGGAGCGCGCCTTGACGTTCTATCGCGACACCCTGGGCTTGCCGCTGTTCTCTCCGCCCGACCTGCCAGGCAAGTTTCTCCAAGTCGGCGAGCAAGGAGGCCCGGGCGGTGCGACGGGCGTCCCTCAGCAGATCGTGCTGTTGCCCCGTGCAGCTGGCACCGAGCGGGCAGGTGCGGATCGCACCGAGCGCGTCCTCCACCACATCGGCCTCGAGGTAGCCGGCGACGAATACGACGCCTTGCGCCAGCGGCTGACCGACGCCGGTTACGAGACTCGAAGCGGCGAGCACCCGTTCATGAAGGTCGAGGCGTTCTACGTCGACGATCCTGATGGCAACGAGGTCGAGATCGTCCGCCATACCGGGTAGCTGGCACGCCTTTTTCGAGCCGCCTGCCAGGGGTGTGGCGACAACCTGGACCCGCCTGCCAGGGTTGTCCCACCGACCCGGTTGCCAGACTCAAGCCCCGAAGCCGAGGCGGCCAAGCCGATCGCCTCTGACCAGACACGATGAGCGGATCGTGGGGAAGCCGACGAGCAGTCCACCGATCCGGGTGTCAGTGAGGTCCGCGTACGTCGCGTACTGCATTCGGTCTAATGGTTGAGGCGCGTAGGCCAACCAAAGCCTTCGGTGCCTGATACTCGACTGAGAACGACGGGGCCGCACAGGATCCGCCGTGGGGATCCCGGACCCCGAAATGAGGCCGATCTGTCCCGACCCGAGGATTCTCGCGACGTACCGGTTCGCATCAGACCGGGCCGATCCCAAGTCACGAAGGGATGGCGGCGGACGTTCAGCGCGCTCACGGAGCGCGATTTCGCCTGGTACTTCGTCGGCAACATGGCGTTCTTCACTGCCATGGGCATGCAATTTCTCTTGCGGGGGTTTCTCGCCTTCGAGCTGACGGACACGGCGGCGGCGCTCGGCTATGTCAGCGCGAGCATCGCGTTGCCGCTGCTGTTGGTGTCCCCCATCGGGGGGACCGTTGCGGATCGGGTGAACAAGCGAACCTTGTTGATTACGACCCAGAGTGTTGCTGCGGTGGCGAGCGCCGTGACAGCGCTTCTGATCCTCACCGACCAGATCGTCTTCTGGCATCTACTCGCGGTGTCTCTCGTCACGGGCATCGTCTTCTCATTCAACATGCCAGCGCGCCAGGCGCTCGTTCCCCAATTGGTGCCGCGGCACAAGCTGATGAACGCCATCTCCCTGCAGATGGGCGGTCAGAACGCGACCCGCATCTTGGCGCCCGCGATCGCCGGGGTCTTGATCGCGCCGCTCGGCCTCGGCTGGGTCTATGTCGTGACGACGATCCTCTTCCTTGTCGCCACGGCCTCGGAATTTCGGCTGCCCGTGCACGGTATGGTGAATCCCCGTGAACGGCGCCCATTCCTCGAAGACTTCGTTGGCGGCTTCCGGTACATCCTTGGCCAACGCACCCTGACGTTATTGCTGGCGCTGGGCTTGGTATTCCCGCTATTCGCCTTCCCGCTCCAACAAATGCTCCCCGTCTTCGCCGAGGACGTGTTCCACGTGGGTGCTGGTGGGCTCGGTGTGCTGTCGGCGGCCAGCGGCGTCGGGGGCCTGGTGGGCGCGATGGTGGCGGCCAATCTGGATGCGGTGCGACATAAGGGGTGTCTCATGTTCGTTGGAGGGCTGTGGTTGGGCGGACTCTTCGTCGCCTTCGCCCTCACGCCGCACTTCCTCCCGGCGCTGCTGCTGCTGGCCATTGGCAACGTGGGGGGGATGGTGTTTCAAACCACCAACAACACGGTCATTCAGGCGGGGTTGCCGGCGGCGGTGCGCGGCCGTGTCATGTCCGTGATGATGATGTCCTTCGGCCTCATGCCACTGGGTACCGTCCCGGTGACGATCGCGGCGGACCACATTGGCGCGTCTTGGGCCGTTGTTGGTTCCTCCGTGGCGCTTCTGGTCACCATGGTCGCGTTCTATGCATGGAGCCCTCGTCTTCGCCACCTCACTATCGACGCGCTGCCCCAGGCCGATCTCTCCCCGGTGGAGGCTGCCCGGCTAGTCGCCGAGGGCCAGCTCACACAGGCGGAAGCCGACGAGCAAAGCGGTCAAGCATCCGCCCCCGCTCCGGCGAATCCTCCACCCCCACGATGAGCACATCGTGCCTTGAATGTTGCGCCGCGACGTGTCATGCGTGCCGGAGCGCGAGCGCCGTGCTCAGCAAGACCATCGCGGCGGCGAGCAGCAACAGTGGCCGCTCCCAAGTCGCGAGGACGCGGCGCCGGGACCAGCGCTCGGTGTTGGCGTCGGTCCACAACTGGAGCTGGGCGTCGATGGTGTCCCGACGGACCCGCCGCGCGGGCAGGCTGAGCGATCGCTGCGTCGCGCTGAACAGGGCTGCGGCTGCGGCCGCCGCGCCGGCGTCGACGCTGAGCGTCTCGGTCTGCGCCCAATACCCCACAAGGACGGGGAACGCGCCCCAGGCCAGGGCGAAGCTCACGGTTCCATGCATCCACGCGGGTCGCTCGACCGCGTAGCCGATCGCCGCCGCGGTGCCGGCGACTCCCCAAGCCGCGACCCAGGGCGAGACCACCACGATGCCGACGACGGTCACTGCCAAGACGCCGACGCCAGCCAACGCCGCGAGGCCGAGCAGCGTGGTGTCGGCCAGGCGCGTCTGCAGCGGGCGGTCGTGCCACTCGTCGAGGGCATGGGCGAGCACGCCGGTCCCCAGCCCGAAGGCGATCAGGGCGCCGGCGAGCCGCAGGCCGTCGAGCGATGAGGCCAGCGCGGCCCCGATCACGACATAGCTGAGGTGCCAGGCGGTATAGGGAGGGTGGAGCACGGCCACCAGGTCCGCGCCACGCGATCCGAACGGCGCGTAGAAGGCGCGTCGAAAGCCGGTCATCGCTTCCGCGCCCACAGGACGAGCCCTCCGCCCAATGACAGGGGCTGCACGCGAACGTCTTCGAAGCCGGCGTGCCGCCAGAGCTCCTGCAGCGCCGCCGGAGGGAAGCGTCGGTGAAAGGCGTCGATGCTCGGGCCCAGGAACCGCGCCACTTCGGCCCAGCCGTGGCCGATCAGCGATCCGGCGACCGGCAACCCCAGCCGCGTATACAGGGTCCACCAGGGGCCCCAGACGCCGTGGGGGCGCCCGAACTCCAGCATCCCGATGACGCCGCCCGGCCGCAGGACCCGGCCGAGCTCCCGCAGGGTGTGGAGGGGATCGGACACGTAGCGCAGCAGGTAGCTGAAGGTCAGGCCGTCGAAGGTCCCGGAGCCGAAGGGCAGGCGGTCGGCGGTGCCACGGACGCTGACCAGGCCACGGGCCGCGGCGCGGTGCAGCATCGGCTCTGTGATGTCGAGTGCGATCGGTTGCCAGCCGCGCGCGCGGAGGAGATGCGTAATCGCTCCCGTGCCAGCCGCGACGTCCAATACGCGGGCCTCGGCCGGCAGGTCGAGGCCCGCGACGAGGGCGGCGCGCCAGCGGGGATCTTGCCCGAAGCTGAGGAACGTGGCCCAGCGCTCGTAGTCGCGGGCGATGGGCCCGAAGAGTGCCGGTGCCGAGACCACCAAGTGCCTCCCCCCGTGCGGCGCCCGGAGGCGTCTAGTTGATCACGGTAGCCGCTTCGTCAAACGATCATCGCCAAACCAGGCGCCCAACCGTCGTGAGGTGGCGCCGATCGCGCACGATGAACCCATCGTGGGGGCGGCGATTACCTCCCGCGGAGCAGTGAGGGGACGATCGTCGCAGTGACGGACGCCGCCCCCACGAACAACGCCAGGCGGATCCTGTCGATGACGCCCTCGGTCGCTCCGCCGCCAGTGCCGAGGGCGGTCCCTGCTTGGGAGACGAACAGGGACGTGGCGACCAGCCGTCCAGCGTCGGCGCACCGTCGGTCCATGGTGGCTTCCGGCACCGAGTTTATGTAGGGAGCGCGGATCTTCGGCAACTCGCTATCCGGCCCACACGATGGCAATGTCGTGTTCAAAGGAGATCCCGATGACCCACGACGCCTTCGTCCTCCAGTCCGATGCCCCCGACCGCTGGGCGGTCGAATCGGCGGCGCGCACGGGCCGCGTTGCGCGCATCGATCGGCCAAGGACCTCGTGGCGGGCGTGCCATAAGCAGGCCGCGGTGATCGCGCCAGTGTGCGGGGGACCGGTCGGCAGCTCTCTGGCGCTGCTCAAGATTTACCGAGTCACGCCCTTCGGACCTGATGAGCGCCGCTTGCTATCCGATCTGGCGGCCGCTGCCGCCGTTCCAATCCGTGACGCAGACGCTTTCGATGAGCTCCACGCACCTCTGTGACCGTAGGCCTGCTGGGGCCGTCGGCCCTGCCACGTAAACGCCTACTCGCCGTCACCTCTGAAGTGAAACCATCGCTAACGGGCCCGAAGTAGCAGGCACGATGAGGGCATCGTGGAGGCCCGGGATCTTCCGGGAGTCGGCGTTGACCGCGCGTCTTACCCGGTGGCTGTGGGTATCATCACTCACAAACGAGGCGAGATTGCGGGAGGCCGGGCCAGATGAAACCGTTCAAGGAGCTTCGGGTCGTTGAGATCGCGGGGTCGCAGGCAGGAGCGTTCGCGGGCAAGCTCTTCGCCGACTACGGGGCGGACGTGGTCAAGCTCGAGCCGCCTGGCGGGGATCCGCTGCGCGCTAATGGGGAGCCCTGGGGGGCGATCGGCTCGGAGTGGGCGTACTTCAACACGAGCAAGCGCTCGCTCTGCCTCGATCTGCAGAGCGATGCGGGTCTGCGTGATCTGTCGCTGCTCCTCGAAGCGGCGGACGTCGTCATTGAGAGCTCGGCGCCGGATCCACTCGTGCGGGTGTCGGAAAGGCTAGGCCACGACCAACTGGTGCGCACGTACGTGTCGCCGTTTGGATCGGACGGACCCTACGCCAGATATCGCTCGAACGTTTTCACGGATGACGCGATCGGCGGACACATGTGGTTGTCGGGCGATCCGGACCGGGAGCCACTGCGAAGGGCGGGGCTGCACACGCACTTTCAGGCGGGCATTCACGCGTTCATCGGTGCGATGTCGGCACTGCTCGCGCGGGAGCGGATTGGGCGGGGGCAAACGGTGGAGGTGTCGCACATCGAAGGGATGGCGGCGCTGCACCAGCACACGACGACGATGTGGACGCATGGCGGACACATCATCCGACGCGAGGGCAACGCCCAGGCCGGCCCATGGCATCCCTCCGGGGTGTATCCGTGCAAGGACGGGTATATCTTCCTGGGGCACGCGATCGGCATGAAGCTGGTGCCCTTCGTCGAGGTGCTGGGCTACGGGCACCTCCTTGAGGACCCACGCTTCGAAACGGACGCGGGCCGCGCCGCCCACAAACAGGAGTTCGACGCGGCGCTGACCGAGCGGTTGCTGGAGCTGACCGCGGACGAGATCACGGAGCTGGGTCGCGCAGTGTTCTCCCCCCTTGGACCGGTCCCGACGATGCTGGAGGTGTTGGAGGACGAGCAGTTCGAGGCGCGCGGATTCTGGACAGAACTGCCCGGCGATCCCTCTCTGAAGATGCCGCGGGGGCCGTTCTTGATCGACGGACATTCGCTGCAACCGTCGGGGCCGCCGCGGGAGGCGGGCGGAGTGGAGATCGCGGATCTGCTCACTGGCTGGACGGCGAACGGACAGGCCGCGCAGACCGGGGAGACGTTACCGGACGGACCACTGCACGGGGTGCGTATCCTCGATCTGACGAGGGTATGGGCCGGTCCGATCGCCGGCCGCATCCTGGCCGACATGGGGGCGGACGTGATCGTGATCGAGTCGCCCTGGAACCGGGGGCTGCGGGAGGTCGATCCGGACTTCGCGGCGCGCACGTTCCTCTACCCGGACAACGTCGTAGGGGAGCGTCCCTGGAACCGGGTGGGCGGGTTCAACAAGCTGGCGCGCAACAAGCGCGGCGTCACGCTCAATCTGCAAGACGAGCGGGCCCGAGGGTTGTTCGCGGAGCTCGTTAAGCGGAGCGATGTCGTCCTTGAGAACTATAGCCCCCGAGTCATGCCGCAGCTCGGATTCGACTTCGAGACGATGCGGCAGCTGAACCCCGGCATCGTCCACACGTCGATGCCGGGCTACGGAGCGACGGGTCCGGGTCAGAATCGGGTGGCGCTGGGGCCGGTGATCGAGGCTGCGGTGGGGCTCACGCAGATGATGGGCTACCGCGACACCGGGCCGTACCGCTCCGGGGTCGCCTGGGCGGACCCCGTGTCGGGGATGGCGGCGGCAGCGGGCACACTGGTCGCGCTCTGGAACCGAGAGGCGTCGGGGGGGGCTGCGCAACGCGTGGAGACGGCCATGTCGGAGTCAATGGGGACGTTCGTCGGGGAGGAGCTGCTAGCGGCCCAAATCCGGGGGGCAAATGCCGAGCGAATCGGCAACCGCGACGTGCGCCATGCGCCGCAGGGCGTCTATCGCTGTGCGGGGCATGATCGTTGGTTGGCGATTAGCGTGACGAGCGATGCGGAGTGGCAGGCGCTCTGCGAGGTCGCTCAGCTAGCCCCGTCGCTCACGGATCTCGACACGGAGGCGCGCCGTGCCCGGCACGATACAATCGACGCTGCAATCACGGCCTGGACATCGGCGCAGAGTCCCCGACCGGCGATGGAACGCCTACAGGTGCGCGGGGTGATCGCCGCGCTGGTGAGTGACGGCCGAGACCTGGTGGAGGACCCGCACTTGGCGGCACGGGACTTCTGGGCGGAGGTCGACCAACCGGAGGTGGGGCGCCGGCGGTACCCTGGCAACCCGATCACGCTGAGCGAGACGCCAGTCGTGCACCGGCGGGGGGCGCCGATGCTGGGCGAGCACAACGCGGAAGTGTTCGGCGGCTTGCTTGGGCTGTCGGTGGCGGAGCTGGAGGGTCTGCAGGACGACGGGGTGATCGCGGACGAGCCTCCGAGCGAGATGGCGGGGCCTCGGCCGTTCGGCTAGCTCATCCGCGGCCACGAATCACGTGGCCTTGCTCGCCGCTCGCGTCGGAGCCTTCCGACACGCCACGATGAACTGATCGTGTGGGGGGTCGCGATTCCGCCAAGACGGTCGCGGGCTCGTTGTCCAATCGGCTCTCGTCGGGCGAACTCTGGGCATCCGGCCGAAACGGCTCGACAACTGGTTGGTCGTGCCGAACCTCTGGGGGGCGCTCGGCGGCCGGCCGGGCGTGCTCAAGTCGGCGGCGGTCGCGGAGGCGCTCCGGCTCCTCCAGCCACTGATCGCAACGGTCGCCAAACAGTACGAACAAGATCTCCAGGACGTGGACACGCTGCGAGCTGCATTGGAGCTGCAGATCGCAGGCATGAAGAAGAGCGCCGCCCGCGCGAACGGGCTGGCAATCGCCGACAATGAACTCGCGGGGCTGCAGGCGGAGCTACGAGAGTTGAAGGCCGTCGAGCGTCGCTACATGACACAGGACACCACGGTCGAAAAGCTAGGTGAGCTGCTCCAGCAGAATCCCCGTGGCATGTTGCTGAAACGCGATGAGCTCACGGGTCCGTTGCGGTCCTGGCAGAAGCCGGGGCGCGAGGGCGAGCGCGAGTTCTACCTGGAGGCCTGAAACAGCGACGGCCGTTTTACCGTGAACCAGATCGGTCGCGGCACCATCCATATTCCTGCTTTGACCGTGTCGATGTTGGGCACCATCCAGCCCGGCAAGCTGCAGACGTATATCGACGGCACCATCGCCGGATCGATTGAGGATGACGGGCTCTTGCCCCGATTCCAACTTCTCGTCTTTCCGGACACGCTCGGGGCCTGGCACAACGTCGATCGCCGCCCCGACGGGGAGGCGCGCACCCGCGTCGATGCCATCTTTGCCGAGTTAGACCTGCTCAACCCAGCGGAACTTGGTGCGGAGACCGACGGAGACATCCCGGCCCTGCGCTTCGACCCAGACGCCCAGCAACTCTTCGACGCCTGGCGGTCCGGGATCGCGCGCAGCATGTCCGCGGCGCCCATCCGCCAGGCCTCCCGGCCCTCGAAGAGGACCTCGCCGCCGGGAAACGCAACGGCCGTCATATCATCCGTGAGGCAGGTCTCGACGAATTCGGTCGTGCACTGGTTGTACGCGTCCACGGAGCGTTGGGCGGCTGCCAGGGTCGCGTCGGGCTCGGTGGTCATCGCATCCTCCTCCGTGCTTTCGCCAGGATGAACTAGCCGCGGATGTCGGTGAGGTAGCGTTCGCCGAACTCTTGCAGAATCTCCTGGTAACCGGCGGTCCGCGCATCGAGGCGGACGATGGCGAGGTCGACACCGCTCTCCCCCAGCGCGACAAGGGTTTCGGCGGCTTGTTCCAAGTTGTCTCCAGAGAGTTGGGCGGCGCCAAGGAGCCCCAGTTTTATCTCGGCTGGGTTGCGCCCGACCGCGTCGGCGGCCGCCTGGGCTGCGGCGAAATCCTCTGCGAGCGTCTCTTTGGAAATGGCCGTGGCGAGCCATCCATCCGCGTACTGGCCGACGCGGCGCATCTGTTGTGGGCTCTCACCGCCAAGCCAGATGGGAATCGGGCGAACCGGCTTGGGGTTACAGGCCCAGCCGTCGACCTGATAGAACTCGCCGTCGAAGGTGACGAACTCCTCGCTCCAGAGGGCCTTATAGAGCTCCAAGCACTCGTCCATGCGGCGTCCCCGCTGGGAGAAGGGAATTCCCAGCACCTCGAACTCTTCCTTCCACCAGCCCACGCCAGCGCCGCAGATGAACCGACCGTTGGAGAGGAAGTCCAGCGAGGCCATCCATTTGGCGTGTAGGACCGGCTCCCGCATCGGCAGCACCAGGACCGCGGTGCCGAGCTCAATTCGGTTCGTGAGACCGGCGACGTACATGAGGGTGGCGAGCGGCTCAAGGAAGTTGACTGTAGGACGGACGCCAATCTCGCCGCTGTCGGAGTAGGGATAGCGCCCTGAGGCTCCATCGCGGTGAAGGACGACGTGGTCCGCCACCCAGAGGGAGTCGAACCCCGCCGCTTCGGCGGTCTGCGCAAAGGTGGTGATGCCATCGGGTGTCGCTGGGCTCCCGATATGGGGCAGGTTCAGACCTATTTCCATGGTGGTCCTCGTCTCAATTTCCCGGGCTAGTCCAGAGGTCGAGCGGGCCGACTTCACGACTGCGGATGGGCAGGCCGACAGCGGAAACCGTTCCAGGCCCGGCACCGGTGCGTCCATGCCACGCAGTCTAGAGGGCAGGCGCCCTGCACTCGCGCAGGGCGCCTCTCCTGGGTTAGCTGAGCAAACGACGTATCCGCCCGACTGCTTCTCGGATGTTCTCCGTGCTGTTGGCGTAGGAGATGCGGAGGTAGTCCTGGCCGTAGGCCCCGAAACTCGTGCCCGCGACGGTGGCGACGCCCGCCTCCTCCAGCAGCTTGTCCTGGAGCTGAGGCGCACTGAACCCCGTCGCCGTGATGTTCGGGAACGCGTAGAAAGCGCCTGCGGGCTCGACACAACTGAATCCCGGAACGCCGTTGAGTTCGTCGACGACGACAGTGCGGCGCGCCGCGAACTCTTCGACCATGGCCGTCACGGCGTCTTGCGGACCTTCGAGTGCCGCCAGGCCGGCGTGCTGCGTGGCGGCGTTGGGACACGAGTAGCTGTTGATCGCCAACCGCTCGGCGTGCGGCAGGAGGTCATGCGGCCAGAAACCGTAGCCCAGACGCCAACCGGTCATCGCGTAGGTCTTACTCCATCCATTGAGCACGATGAGGCGGTCACGGATCTGCGGGTAGTCGAGCAGGCTGACGTGCTCCCGTCCGTCGTAGAGGATGTGGTCATAGATTTCGTCGCTGAGGATGGCGACGTGCGGGTGCTGCTCCAGTCCGGCCACGAGCCGATCCAGGACGTCGCGGCCGACCACACCACCCGTAGGGTTGGCGGGACTATTGAGGATGAGGAGTCGGGTCTCCGATGTGATTTGGTCCACCACACGATCTGGATCGAACGTGAAGCCACGAGCCTCCTGCAGCGCGATGGGGATCGGCGTGGCACCGCTGTACCTGATGACCGATTCGTAGATGGGGAATCCGGGGTTGGGGTAGAGGATCTCGGCGCCGGGTTCGCCAAACATCAAAATCGCGAAGAACATGGTGACCTTGCCGCCCGCGACGATGAGGACTTCGTCCGCGCCGACGGGCTTGGACAGCCGCCGGGTCCAATGACGCGCGACGGACTCCCGCAGTTCGGGGAGGCCGGCGGCAGGCGTGTAGCCGTGGGCGCCAGCGTCGAGCGCGTCCTTTCCGGCCTGGACGATGTGATCAGGCGTGCGAAAATCGGGTTGGCCGATGCCGAGGTTGATTACGGGAACGCCACTCTGTCGGAGCACATCCGCGCGCGCGAGGACCTCAAACGCCGACTCTGTGCCGAGGCGGCCCAGCGATGCTGCCAACTGAAAGCCGCCCCCTGTGGACTGTCGTGCTTCACTCGCCATCACTCAGCAACCCCCACCGTGAACAGCCGGACGGGCTCCGGGAAGCCCTTCAACGTCGCCTCGCCCTGGTCCTCGAACAGGAACGTCTTCCCCCGGCACAACTCCTTTACGACGTTGGAGACGAGCACCTGCCCCGGCTCCGCCCGGTCGCAGACGAGCGGCGACCCCTCACCCAGCGTCGAGTAGGCGATGTTGACCCAGTCCTCGGTGCGGGCGTATTGGATGGGCGGTTCGTCCATGCCGCGCAGTCTAGTCCGGAGTGGCGGGGAAGCCCTACTCGGGGAAGCCGGGGGTACCAGGTTCCAACTGGACACCAAAGCTGTTCAGCGCCATAGAGACCAGGTGATACTGCCCGACGGCGAAGACCACATCCATCAGTTGCTCTTGGCTATAGCGCTCCGCCAGTGCGGCCCACGTCTGGTCCGAGACGAACGCATCCGCGTGCAGTTCGTCGGCGGCTCGCAAGAGGGTGGCGTCGAGCGCGTCCCACTCCGCGGCGTCCGCCCCCTCGATGACCCGGGCGATCTCGGCGTCGGTCAATCCGGCCTCTCGCCCCATACGCCATGCTGCCCGAACTCGTACCCGGATTGGCAGTTCCAGCCCGTGCGCAGGATGAGCAACTCGCGCTCCCGCGGCGGGCGGGTCGTCTCCGTGATGACGTGGCGGGCGAACCGGCCCCAATCCCGAGACAGCTTCGGGTACTGGGCCAACGTGCGCGTCACGTTCAGCAGGGGACCACGCTTCGCGGCGCCGACGAGCAGTTCCTTGCCATCTCCGTGCGCGTCTTCTTCTTGCAACGGTGGAACCCGTGGGATGGTCAGACGAATGTCACACTCCTTCAACGCCGACACAGTCTAGTCCCGTCGCCCATTGCGCACACGCACTATCCTCGCTGCATGAACGCACTGCCCGAAGGCACCGTCACTATCCTCTTCACCGACACGGTCGGCTCCACCGCGCTCAATCAGCACCTGGGGGATGAGGCGTCCACGTTCTGCGCCAGGCGATCACAGCGTTCTGCCGCCATCCACTGGAGAAGCATCAGGGCGTGGAGGGGAAGACGCTGCTCGCGGGTCCGGTCGCCACACCATCAGGCATCACCAAGGTCCACGCCGTGAGCAATTGGGCGAGGACTTCCGTCGAGGGCCGTGGTCATCGTCCACAACGATACGGCGCAGACACGACGATGCCCTGCGATGTCCGACGACGCGCCAAATGAACCGTGAGTCTTTCGCCTGGCACGAGGCTGGCCATGCCTTCATGGCGTACGACCGAGGCATCTCCTTCACCACCGTGTCAATCGCCCCGGTGCGCGATTCGGCTGGGTGTCTCAGCCATGGCGATTCCGTCGTGCGGGCCCTGACCAACGACGAAAGAGAGGGAAGCCGACGGTGGAGGCGGTTCGCCGAGGACCACATCCTGGTCGCACTCGCTGGCCTGGCCGCTCAGCGGTTGCTCGAACCCGCTGCGCTGGACGACGTTGCGCAATCGGACATCGACTTTGCTCAGGCCCTCGCCTTCCGTGTGTCGGGCACCGGTGACCAAGCCAAGGCGTACCTGACTTGGCAGGGGATTCGCGCACGAAATGCCGTGGCCGCGCCGCTGGCGCGCGCCGCGCTCTCCGCCCTTGCGGGCGCGCTGCTCACAGATGAGACGATTCGAGCGCGAACCGCCCGGCAGATCATGCGCGTCGCGATCGAGGACACGCCCGCCCAATAGAGACTGGTGCGATGGCGAAGCGCTCATTGTCGGTGTTGCACAACGGTGCGGAGGTCTACAGCGGCCGGGGAGAGCTACAAGACGATCGTCAACGTCATTTCGGCAGCTGGACGGTGATCCTCCGGCTGACGCAGCCGGACCATATTCAGTTCCGTCGCCTCCTGGCCGAGGAGGTGACGGTCACGATTGGCACGTGGCGCGGGACCGCGTACGTGTCCGACGCGCCCTTATCCGGCGGTTCGGTGCGGCTCGTCGGGATCGGCGCACCGCCCGGGGACGCTAACTGATCTGCGGGGAGGATCCGCCGCCCGCTGAGCGCACACGGTCCCGATTGAGCTCGTCAGCCAAGAATGCGCAGAGTCGCCCTGCCGACCCTGCGCGGTGGTGCGCTGCCGCATAGGCTCGGGCAGGCACGTCTTGTCGGACGATGGCTGGCAATGCTTTTCCGAATCTCGTTCTCTGGCCGACGCCGCCCGTGTCCCGACTCCAGCCCACCAGGATTCTCACCGCGTTTGGTGAAAGCCAGATTCTCGCGCAAGGTTGGTGTCGAACCCCAGGGACGCCCGTCGCCCACCACCTAGGCCAGGAGGCTGGCGATTTCACCACGGCTCATGGCGGGTCCCAAAACCGTTGGGAGCACGCGCTTCGGCCAGCCCACAACTCCGACGCCGGGACCTCTAGCTTCGAAGCGCTCCTTCAACGCTATCTGCCGCGTGAAGTGGCGACGACTGACACGCTGGGCATTCACCGACTACGACATGAGAAGATCCGAGATCGCTGCATCGATCGCCGACTTTCCTTCGGGTACATGTCCGCTGCCGGCGAAGTGGCCGAAGGCCGATTCGATCGGGCGCAGCTCGGCGTTGGGCATATGGGCCACCTCGATTTCACTGTCGGCGACCGTGAAATACAGATCGGTTGAGCCCGGCATGACGATGGCGCGTGCGGATATCCCCCGGAGCGCGGCCTCATAGTCGCCGTCGAATCGGGCGTTTCCGCTGATATCTGCGTGTTGCCAGGTCCAGAGCATCCCCAGCAAATCGTTGACGTCGCGGCGCGCGAAGTAGTCGTAGAGGAAGCCCACCATGCCCTCGACGCTGTCGATCCCGAGCGCCGTGTACAGGGCATCTCGATAGAACTCCTGCGACAGCGCCCACGCGGCGTAAACGCACGCAAAGGCCCTCAGGCCGGCTTCGGGAAGCGACGCATAGTCGCCATCCGCAAACGCGGGATCGAGCTCGAGCGCCGCTTTGGCGCCGTCGAGAAACAACCTGTTATGGGGGGAGACCCGCGCCGCGCCGCAGATCGGGAGAATCGCATCGACGATATCCGCGTGCTGACAACCCCACTCAAATGCCTGCAGAGCACCCATCGAAAACCCGGCGACGAGGCGCACGCGTTCGATCCCGGGGTCGTCGATCAGTCCGCGTTGACACGCGACATTGTCGTAAACCGTGAAGTGCGGAAAGCGCGGGCCGTCCAACGGGTTCGGCGTGTTGCTGGGTGACGAGGACAGTCCGTTCGACATCATGTTGATGAGGACCACGAAGTACGAGTCGAGGTCCACGCCGGACTCGCCCCCTACAAGGATCTCCGCCTCGTCATCCTGTGCGGCATAGGAAGTCGCTACCACGATCGCATTGTCGTGCCCGGCGCTAAGTGTCCCGAGCGTTCGGTAGGCGAGGCGGACATCGAACGCGTCGCCGTTCTGGGTGCGAAATCCGTCAATACTGAACAGGTCGGTCATGTAGTCATCTCATCGCCGTCCGGGCCCTGGAGAACAAGGTACACGTCTCTCGCCTGGCATCCGGTTGGTTCTCGGATGGTCGTCGCAACGGATCGTTTGGGGCCAACCTCTTGCGCACCGTAGGCGGCGAACCCCAACAACTACAGCCTCCTATCATCTGGTGGCGATCTCAGAGCTGAGACACCAACCTGACGCTCAGATGGCGCCCAGCTCTATCTCACCCACTGGACTGCGGGGGACCTGAGACGCCCTTGAAACCTCGAAGCCTCGGTACTAGAAGTTTCAAGAGGACTCCACGACCCGTGACGAGAACCCCCTTTGCGCCCTTCGGGTCTGAGGGTCGCGTGGAGCCTCTCCGGACGAGCCGTCGCTCTACCTGAGAGGGCGTGGTGCGGCGGGCCTGGGCGCCCGCATGGGGCCTGAGCCTGGGCACCCCTGCCGACGGAAATCTGCGGTGTACAGCCGAGCGATGCTCCGAACGGCGACGATATGGCCTCACACCACGATGCGTCGATCGTGAGGGGGCAGCGCGTTCGCTGAGACTCAAGGCGCGGAGTGCCGAAATCGGTCGTTCGTACCGTTCAGTCCCGCCGAGTATCGCGGCGTACCGCTCAAGTGGGTGGCAGATGGGCGGACAGGGTGGTCCTCCGACATCACGCCGAGCAGGTATGCTGAGCTGTCATTCGGACGGCTACCAGATAGAAACAGTGGCGGGAGCGCATGGGAGTCGAACCCACCCAGGACGGCGCGGGCCGCCCCGCAACGGTTTTGAAGACCGTCGCGATCAACCACTCTGCCACC
>Ga0209501_10001865_pt1 | contig 22745 bp, 15 predicted proteins | sample ArcticOcean_MG_C_4_FD_187434 | JGI IMG/M metagenome (GOLD analysis project Ga0209501, IMG submission 187434) | Marine microbial communities from western Arctic Ocean - ArcticOcean_MG_CB4_134 (SPAdes) (version 2) | ecosystem: Environmental > Aquatic > Marine > Oceanic | place: Arctic Ocean...
AGTGAGAGTAATTTTTAAGTTGTAGATTCTGGAAGAATTGTGATCATGCCCTCAACTATCCTTTCCTTTGTTACAGCATCCACTTGGGTGTATTCAACATCATAAACATATAAACCAGAAGACATACCTGCTGTTTGAGTGGAGCTAGCCGTTATTGTGACATTACTGCCTGCTACTGCGGCTGTAAAAGACATTATCCAAGAAGTATTAGTAGTTGTATGATTCTTCTTCATTTTAGAAGCACAAGTACCAGTACTTATGGTTACATTTGAATTGTTGGCATCTTTAGCAGTAAAAACCTTTTCAAAGTTACTGCCTTGATACATTGTTAAATTTTCGCCTTGAGTTTTTATTGTAAGTGCCATAAGACTATTTATACAACTAAATAATATTATAATCTTTATGGAGTGTTATGTTAGGACAAACTTTTTATCATCAAACAATAAGAAAATATGTTGCATTGTTTGGAACACTATTTAATGATATTAATATTGAAAAAAAGGACTCGGGGGGTAATGTTTTATCTCGACAAAAAGTACCAATATCCTATGGTCCAAAGCAAAAATTTCTTATAAGACTAAGAGAAGATCCGAGTCTTGACCGTCAAGTTGCTATTCAATTACCAAGACTGGGTTTTGAAATGTCTGGTATAGCTTATGATCCTATTAGAAAATTAAATACAATAGGTGCATTAACGCATAAAGAATCGATTAATGGTGAAAGAAACATTAAAAAGATGTTTAATCCCTCACCATATATTCTTGATTTTTCTTTATATGCATTTGTAGAAAATGCTGAAGATGGCACTCAAATATTAGAACAAATTCTTCCATTCTTTACTCCAGAGTTTAATGTAAGTGTAAATATTTTAACAGAAATGGGTATCAAGTTAGATATTCCAATTGTTCTTCAAAGTGCAACAAGTGAAGATTCTTATGAAGGAGAATTCTCTGCTAGAAGAACAATTGTTTGGACAATAAACTTTATGTTAAAGGGATTCATATATCCTGATATCAAATCTGGTCAATCAATTATTAAATCAGTAGAAATAGCATTTAAAGAAACCGTTCCCGAGGCATCTTCAACTGGAGTATTTGAAAGATTGTCTTTAGAATCTAGTACAAATTTTTCAGAAGATTATTTTCAACTAGAAACAGGAGACCATCTTATAACTGAAGCGAGTGTAACTAAATTGGGTCTTGATAATATAATCAGTAAAATTACAGTTGTTCCTGAAGGCGGAGCAAATACATATATTACTCCAGGAGATGATTTTGATGCAAATACTACAATAACTGTTTACAATCCACCAGTCGATTACGATCCTGCAACAGGTACTTACTCATAATATAAATTACAATGAAAACTTTCGAAGATAAATTAGATAAAATATTAGAAATACCTCCTGGCTCTATTATTAAAAAGCCACCTGAAAGAAAAATGGTTGAATCAAATGCAAATGATTTGAATACTGATTATAGGTATGCCCGTGAAAATATATACAATATTATTGAAAGAGGACAGGAGGCCATTGAAGATTTATTACAAGATGCAAGAGATAGTGGTAACGCTAGAATGTTTGAAGTTGTTGGCCAATTGATTAAAACAGTAGGTGAACAAAATCAAAATTTAGTAAATGTTCATAAACAGGTAAAAGATATCACACAAGAAACAAACGCTGGTCCCAATAGTGTAACAAATGCATTATTTATAGGTAGTACTGCAGAACTTCAAAAAATGTTAAACGATAAAGAAAAATGAAAAAATTTAAACAATACTTAAAAGAAATAGAAGAAGTAGAAGTTGATGAAGATAATAAAGATGCATTAAAAAGAGCATTAGCCTTACATAAGTTTAAACAAAAGGGTGGAAAAATAGATAAACAACCAGATTCTTTAGAGAAACCATATGGCAACCTTTCTAAAGATGATTTAAAACGTGCAAAAAAAATTGTTCAATATAAAAAAGATAAAAAAGAATAATGGCACATTTAGGACAAATTGATAGAAGAAATCCAGGAGATGTGGTTTTTACACGATATGTTACAAAAAACCCTGACTGGAAGAAATTGAAAGTAAGAATAGAGAATGGTCAGTTTGCCGAAATGTTTGAAGATAAAAATAATGAATTAGAAAGTATGAATATTAATATTCACCCAAGAACTGAGATAAAATTAGCTTCAAATAAATACAAAGAATTTGAAAAAAAAAAGTATGCTAATATTGAATATCAAAGAAAAAAGGGTTATGTATTAATTTCAAAAATAAGAAAACCCACAAACAATCTTGATGCCGAAAGACCTCAAAAATTACAAATATTAGCAGAAGATTTTACAGAAAAAGGTAAAGACGAAAAAATAACAGTACTTACTAAAAAAGATGTTCCTGTAAAATTATTTGAAACTTTTGATGAATTAAAAAAAAGCGTTATTTGGGGTTTAAATAATAGAATACATGACAATGATTATGTTATAGAAAAAATAAAATCTTATTTAGATAAAGATGATTTATCTGAAATTGATTTGAATGGTGTTGATGATAGTCATATTGATGAGCTTGGTGTATATTTTGGTGAAATTTTAATAGGAATATTAGCATTCAAAAATCAACTATCAAACACATGTACTCCTTCTGATATGTTTGGTATAAACTTGAAATCTTTTAGTATTCCAACTGATCCTGCTTTTAAACTTGTTGATAGTAGTTTGACATTTGATACGAATACTGTTAGTGTATCAAGTAAATATGATAAAGGGGCCGCCGCTTCATTTATGTCAAATATCCTTCCTTATGGAATGAAAAAGCATCTTACTTATAAAAATTGTTTTTTTAAAAAAATGTGCATGGTTGCATCTAAAATGGGATATACATCAAAACAAGTAGGAGCAAATAGATTTAAATTTTCAAAGAATATAACATTTGAAGCTGGATTAAGAGAAGTATTAAAAATAAAAAAAGCAATCGTAAAAAATTCAAATCATTCTCTTTATGATAGTATTCGAAAAGTTGCAATGGGGCAAGAACTTACACAAAAAGAAAATCAAGAACTTGATGAAGTAATAGAAGCAATAGAAGATTATTTTATAAAGAAAAAAACTTTTGATGGAAAAGAGCAAGTTATACTAACAATAAGAAATAATTATCCTTTTACAATTACTTCTTTTTTTAATTATTCTGTAGCGAGCAATTTAAACAATGATCCTTTATCAAAAAAATATGTTAGTGATATCATCGGGGGCAAAGATTTTTATCAAGCAAATTTAAGCAAGACTAAATGGAGAAAAGGAATTATTGATATTAAAATGGTTTCTCCTAAATCTGCTTCGTTAAAAATATTAGGATCAATGTCAGGCGCTACAGATTTTACTGCAAAACAGGGTTTAGTAAATTACGAATTGAAATAATGGCACAAGATACTTACGCAGGAAATCCTCTTCTTAAAGGGGCATATCAATCATTAGAATATGATAAAGAAACCATAGAAGATTATATTAGGTGTTCTAAAGATCCTGTATATTTTGCAAAAAACTATATGAAGATTATTCATGTTGATCATGGTTTAATGCCCTTTGATCTTTATGATTATCAGGAAGAAATGGTTCAGACAATGCATGAGAATCGTTTTGTTATTTGTAAAATGCCTAGACAAACTGGAAAATCAACAACGATTGTTGCTTACTTATTACATTTTGCTCTTTTTAATCCACAATCTAATATTGCTATATTAGCAAATAAGGGTTCTACTTCAAGAGAGATTCTTCAAAGATTAAAAACGGCTTATGAGCATTTACCGAAATGGTTGCAACAAGGTGTAGTTGTTTGGAATAGGGGTAATATTGAATTAGAAAACGGCAGTAAAGTTATATCCGCTTCAACTTCTTCTTCTGCAGTTCGTGGATCGTCTTTTAATATCATCTTTATGGATGAGTTTGCACACATTGATCCTCCTAAGTTAGCAGAAGATTTTTTTACTTCAGTATATCCTACAATTTCTTCTGGTAAAACTACTAAAGTTTTTATTGTTTCAACTCCAAAAGGATTGAACATGTTTTATAAGATGTGGATTGATGCTGAAGAGAAAAGAAGTAATTATATTCCCATTGAAGTTCATTGGTCCCAAACCCCTGGAAGAGATGATGCATGGAAAAAAGAAACAATAAAAAATACGAGTGAATTGCAATTTGCTCAAGAATATGAATGTGATTTTATTGGTTCTCAAAATACATTAATTTCTCCTTCAAAATTAAGGACAATGCCTTATAAACCACCTATCATAAAGAAAGATTGCCTAGATGTATATGTTGAACCAAATCCTAAGCACTCATATGTTTGTATAGTTGATGTTGCAAGAGGAAGAGGCCAAGATTATTCTGCATTTTCAATAATTGATGTTACCCAGTTTCCATATGAACAAGTTGCAAAATATAGAGATCCAAATATTTCTCCCATGTTATTGCCAAATGTTGTTGATAATGTGGGCAAATATTATAATTCTGCATATGTCTTAGTTGAAATAAATGATATTGGTGGTCAAGTAGCAGATATTTTACACTATGATTTAGAATATCCTAATATTTTTCAGACAAGTGTTATGGGGAGGTCTGGTCAAACTTTGGGTGGGGGATTTGGAAAAAGTTCACAACTAGGAATTAGAACCACAAAAGAAGTTAAAAGAAAAGGGTGTTCTAGTTGTAAAGATTTGATAGAAGGAGATAAATTACTTGTTTGGGATCTTGATACTATTACTGAAATGACAACATATATTGCTAAAGGATCTAGTTACGAAGCAGATGAAGGATATCATGATGACTTGATGATGACTTTAATTTTGTTTGGCTGGTTAGTGAATCAAAAATATTTTACAGAAGTTACAGATATGGATTTACGTGAAAAAATGTTTAAAGAGCAATTAGAAGAAGCAGAAGCACAATTGATACCTTTTGGTTATATAAATGATGGAAGAGATTCTTATGAACCAGAAACTGTTGATATGGGTGGTGAAAAATGGGTAATAGATAAAGAATATTCTACAGAATATTTACATTAATGCGATGAATGTTTTTGGGTTCTTTTATTTGATCAATTAATTTGTCTATATCGTATTTTAAATCAGGTCTTAATTTTTTTAATTTTTGTAAATATCTTACAGATTCATTGAATATCATTTCAGGATTAATTCTTAATTCATAAAATTTATTTCTCGTTTCACTTTTTGTAGTTAAATATAAATGCTCCGGTTTTACGCAATATGTATTATTGCATGATTGATGAACTATTTTATTCTGTTCAATAGTTCCTTTATAAGCAATATATGCAAATCTATGGGCGGGAATTGATTTTCCATCATATGAAAACATACCATAACCCTGCTTTGTTTTACTTGCAGTCCAAAACCAACAATCAGTTGTTTTTAAAATTTTCTTTTCAAATCTCTCAATAGCCTTTTTCATATTATTATTTATATTACAATAAATAAAACCACCTCCAAAATCAGCTAAAATATAAATATATTGGAGAGCAATTTTTTTAAAATATTTTAGGGAGAGATAATATGGCCTTTCAAGTTAGTCCAGGAGTAGCCGTAGCAGAAATCGATTTAACTACTAGAGTACCCATTCCTTCTATTTCAGATGGTGCTATAGCTGGTAATTTAACATGGGGACCCTTGGAGGTTGCTACATTAATTACTGCAGAAGATGATTTGGTTTCTATATTTGGTAAACCAAACGGAAATACATATAAAACATTTTTTAGTGCCGCAAATTTTTTGAGTTATTCAAATAAATTAAGAGTTGTTAGAGCGGCCAATACATCAATCGCCAGAAATGCAGTATCTGGTGGTACTGCAATATTGATACGTAATGATAAGGAATATCAAAATACTTACGAATCTACAACAACTGCAGGAACAAGTTTTACATCAAAATATCCAGGAGTTCTTGGAAATTCGATGAGAATTTCTATTTGTCAAGCAGATAGAGCAAATACAAAAGTTAATGAAAATGATAGTACTGTTTCTCTTGCAAGTGATACAACTGTACAACTTACTGGTACCGTTGCAAATAGTGATACTGGAGCAGGTATTACAGGAACAGGCACATTATTTGATACAGAATTAAGAGTTGGAGATGTTGTTGTAGAAAGCGGTAGTAATGCTAATGTAGGAATAGTAACAGCAGTTACTTCTAATACTGTAGCAACAATTACAACAGGTGCAGGAGGAGCAGAAACCACAGGAATAACAGGAGAAAATGGTGGTGGTGTAGTACTTACAAAGAAAAAACGATCTGCTTTTGAAGAACCAGCACAAAATATGCTTGGTAATCTTTCTGCTTCAGCATCAGGTACTACAATTACGGGAACCGATTCTGCTTTTAGTCGACAAATTCATGTAGGAGATATTATTTCATGTTATGATGATGTGGATAAAAAAGATGAAGTTGCACGAAGAGTAACGGCTATTACAAACTCAACATCATTGACTGTTGCTACTGCCTTTGACAGAGCAATAAGCGATCAAGGTACTTGGCATAGGCAATGGGAATATCGTGACTCTTTTGGAACTGCCCCTCTTACCAGTCCATATGCTTATGATCGAACTGGATCAAAAGATGTTGGGGATCAAATTCACGTTATATTAGTAGATGAAGATGGAGATATTTTAGGCGTAAAAGATAGTAGAGGAGCAAAAGGTACTTCAAATAAACAAGTACTGGGTATATGGTCGTCTGTATCAGTAGCGGATGGTGCGGTAGGAGAAACAGGAGATACTTTATATTATAAAGAAGCAATAAACAATAGTTCTAATTATATAAGATGGACAGATCATGATGGAATGGGAGATTCTCCTCTAGATGCTGGATCTAGCAAAATTACTCACGATTGGGGAGACACACTTGCTCAAGGAAATACCAGTGCTGAATTTGCTGGTTCTTTTAGTGGAGCAGGCGCAAATGGAATTATGGTGGCTAGTTTATCAGGAGGTGTTGATGGATATAGTGATTCTGCTTCAGATGAAATTACTGCTTATAGTTATTTTAGAGATCCCGCAAAAATAGATGTTTCTTTATTAATTTCGGGAGAAGCATCAAATACTTTATGTACATATTTGATTAATGAAATAGCAGAAACTAGAAAAGATTGCGTTGTATTTGTTTCTCCTGAAGAAGCAGATGTTGTTAATAAAGAAGGATCTGAAGTATCAAATGTAGTTGCTAGAAGAAATGCATTACCAAGTACAAGTTATGCTGTTATGGACGGAAGTTACAAATACATGTTTGACAGATATAACTCTGTTTATAGATGGGTTCCAATGAATGGCGATGTTGCTGGAATTTGTGCCCAAGCAGATAATGTTAATCCTTATGTTTCTCCTGCGGGATTTACAAGAGGAAATATAAAAGGCGCAGAATTTATAGCGTATGTACCAAATAATGCTGAAAGAGATGATTTGTATCTAAATGGAATCAATCCAATAGCATCATTTCCTGGAAAAGGAAAAGTTCTATTTGGTGATAAAACATTGTTAGCAAGACCATCGTCTTTTGATAGAATTAATGTACGTAGACTTTTCATTATTCTAGAAAAAGCTATAGCAAATGCGGCTGAAAATTTATTATTTGAATTTAATGATGAATTTACACGATTAAATTTTGTTTCTATAGTTGAGCCTTTTTTAAGAGAAGTTCAATCATCGAGGGGTATAGAAAGTTTTAAAGTGATATGTGATGGTTCAAATAATACGTCTGCTGTTATAAATAGAAATGAGTTTAGGGGAGATATTTTTATTAAACCCACTAAATCTATTAATTTTATTGGATTAAACTTTGTGGCAGTTGCTTCTGGAGTTGAATTTTCTGAAGTCGTTAACGCAATTTAAGGAGAAAAGTAAATGGCATTTAATATACAAAATTTTAGAGAGGCAATGCAATATGATGGGCAAAGACCTAATTTATTTAGAGTAACTATGCCAACCAAAGGAGCCATCTTTAATGGAACAGATTTATCACTATTTGCTAAAGCGACATCAATACCAGGCGCTACACTTGGAACAATTATAGTTCCTTATTTTGGTAGAGAAGTTAAAATGGCGGGAAATAGAACTTTTCCTGAGTGGACAATAACAGTTATTAATGATGAAACTTTTGCAGTAAGATCACAATTTGAAAATTGGATGGATCATATAAATTCACATGCTTCGAATACTAGAAAAGCTGGTTCAGGTCAAGGTGCCTACACGAATACAGCAAAAGTTGAGCAATTTAGTAAAAGCGGTCCTTCTACTGCGATTACAGCAGTTTATTCATTTCACAATATATTTCCAACTGATCTTTCAGAAATTACTTTAGATTGGGGAGATAATGATGTAGTTGAAGAATATACTGTAACTTTTTCATATGATTATTGGTTACGAGAAATTAAATCTGCCGCTCCGGCTACCTATGGTATTGCGGCGTCGGATATCTTGGAAGTCGCAGAAGCATAGTAGATAAATTTTCAAAAATACATAATTTTCTGATTTTGCGAGTGAATAAATATAAATTAGTAGTATATTGTATTATATTTATTTAACTCGCATTCAGGAAATTACATGCCTATTGAACTATTCGGTTTTTCAATCGGAAAAAAAGAACAGAAAAACGTAAAAGCCCAAACTTTTGCTGAAGCAGAATATGAAGACGGAGCATTGACTGTAGCATCTGGTGGTGTCTATGGAACATATGTTGATACAGAAGGGGCTGTAAAAAGTGAGTCTGAACTAATAAACAGATATCGTGATATGGGTCTTCAAGCAGAAGTAGAAAATGCTATTGATGATATTATCAATGAAGCAATTGTGGCGGCGAAAGACAAACCTCTCATAAGAATTAATGTAGACAATTTAAATGTTTCTGAGCCCATCAGAGATAAAATAAGACTAGAATTTAAGCAAATAAGTAAACTTCTAGATATACAAAATCTAGGACATGATATTTTTAGAAGATGGTATATTGATGGTAGAATTTATTATCATGTTATTGTCGATGAAAATAATATGGAAAAAGGCATTCATGAATTAAGAGTATTAGATCCTAGAAAAATAAAGAAAATTCGAGAAAAGAAAAAAGAAAAACAGCCGGATGGTAAAGTAAAAACAACCATTACAGAATATTATGTTTATAATCAAAAGGGAATTTATCAATCACAAGGACAAGTAATCGGAACTGCTTTTACAAGTGCCGCTAGTGGTTTAAAAATAGCTCCTGATGCGATTGTATATACACATTCAGGACTGATGAATGCTACCCGTTCATTGGTTTTATCCTACCTACACAAAGCAATTAAACCATTAAATCAATTAAGAATGATTGAAGATTCTCTGGTAATTTATCGTATTTCACGGGCACCAGAGAGGAGAATTTTTTATGTTGATGTTGGTAACCTACCTAAATTAAAAGCAGAACAATACATGCGTGATTTAATGACCAGATATAAAAACAAACTGGTATATGATGCAAACACTGGTGAAGTTAGAGATGACAGAAAACATATGTCAATGCTTGAAGATTATTGGATGCCGAGAAGAGAGGGTGGGAGAGGAACAGAAATTTCTACTCTACCTGGTGGTTCAAATCTTGGGGACATTGAAGATGTGTTATATTTTCAGAAAAAACTTTACAAATCATTAGGTGTTCCTATTTCAAGACTTGAATCAGAAGCAAATTATACAATTGGTCGTGCTACAGAAATTTCAAGAGATGAAGTTAAATTTACACGTTTTGTTAATAAACTTCAAAGCAGATTTAGTTTAATGTTTGATGAGATTATGGAAAGACAATTAACCCTTAAAGGAATAATGTCTAGAGAAGATTGGAAAAATGTTAAGAATGAAATATTTTATGAGTTTGAAAATGATAGTCATTTTGCAGAAATAAAGCATAATGAACTTTTTCAAGATCGATTAAACATTTTAAGAGATTTACAAGATTATGCTGGAAAATATTGGTCGCATGAATATATTAGAAAGCATATTTTAATGATGACAGATGATGAAGTTAAAACTAATGATGAACAGATGCAAAAAGAGATAGACGATCCTAGATTTTCGGGAGAAGAAGATATGCAGTTCAATTCTGCAGAAATAGATACTACTAATAAACAAATTATTAATGAGGATATTGATAAAAAAATTGAAGAGAAATTTGAAGTTGCGAAAAAAGAAAATGAAATTAAAGATAAAGTGAATGATATTCTTTTTTCTGTTTTAGAAGACGATGAAAAATTTGTAGATTGATCCGGTGTTGGGTGCAGGTACAATAAATGAAAGATGAAGAAAAAGAGTCGAAAGACTTAGATTTAAGTAAAGTTCTAGCTACTGCTCTTGCTTATACTAAAAAACAATTAAAAAAGACTAAAGAAGAACTCGTTGAGGGTGTAAGAGAAATTTTAGACCCTGTTACTGGTGAAAAAGTCAAAGTTCTTGAGATTAAAGGTACTGAAGGATCCAAGGGCGAAAAGGGTGAAAAGGGCTCTGCGGGAGAAGCAGGATCTAAAGGAGAAGCAGGAGAAGCAGGAAGAATTGGTCCACAAGGTGTTCTGGGTCCTAAGGGGGATCTGGGAGATGTTGGTCCCATAGGCCCAAAAGGAGACCAGGGAGAAGCTGGTGATGATGCTGAAGTAACTCGACTTGAGATAGAAATAGAAGGCATCAAAAAAGTTGTTAAAGAAGTTAGTTCAAAAGCAACTCAAACTGCACAAAGAGTAGCAGGAGGAAGCGGTTGGGGTGAAGGCGGTGGCGGAGGAGGAGGAGGAGATGGAACACATGGAACTTCTGGCTCTGCAGGATCATCTGGTGAGACTGATGGAACATCTGGATCTTCTGGTGTTGATGGATCATTTTTAGGCACATCTGGATCTTCTGGTGTTGCTGGAACATCTGGATCTGCTGGATCTGCAGGAAGTGCTGGATCATCTGGTCGTGATGCATCTTCTGGTTCATCTGGAGGAACAGGAAGTCATGGATCATCTGGATCTACAGGTACTTCTGGTTCATCTGGATTAACTTATGCTTCTTCTGGCTCTGCAGGAACCGCGGGATCGTCTGGACAAGATGGTGGTTCTTATATTCATATTCAATCTTCAGCTACACTTGTCTGGCTGATAAATCACAATTTAAATACTAGACCGATAAACATATTAGTAGTAGATACTAATTATAATGTAATTTATCCTGAATCTATTCAATTTATAGATTCAAATAATGTAAAAATAATTTGGCCTACTATACAAGCAGGATTTGCTTCAATTACTTTTGGTGAAGGAAGTTCTGGAACTTCTGGTTCTTCTGGATTAACATATGCTTCTTCTGGGTCTTCTGGAACTGCGGGTTCTGCAGGAAGTTCTGGCTCTACGGGTTCATCTGGTTCTGCAGGAAGCTCTGGTTCTTCAGGAACTATGGGAACTTCTGGATCTTCCGGATCTTCAGGAACTGCTGGAACATCTGGATCAGATGGTGAACAAGGAGAAACTGGACTAGAAGGAACTTCTGGATCGTCAGGAACTACTGGAACACATGGAAGTTCTGGTTCTGCTGGATCGTCAGGAACTGCTGGAACATCTGGATCAGATGGAACAGTAGGAGATACAGGACCTCCAGGAGCTGCCTCCGCTGGATCATCTGGTTCTGCAGGAAGCGCAGGAACTGCTGGATCATCTGGAGTAGATGGACTGCCTGGTGGAAATCATATTCATACTCAATCTTCAGCTACACTTGTCTGGCTGATAAATCACAATTTAAATACACGACCATTAAATATTGAAGTTGTAGATTCTAATTATAATGTAATTATTCCAGAATCTACTCAGTATATAGATTCAAATAATGTAAAAATAATTTTTGCTTCTTCTCAATCAGGATATGCCGCAATAACTTTGGGAGAAGGATCTTCTGGTACTTCGGGAACTTCTGGATTAACATATGCTTCATCTGGGTCTTCTGGAACTTCTGGAACTACTGGATCATCTGGTTCTGCAGGAACTTCTGGAACTGCTGGAACTTCTGGAACTGCGGGATCGTCTGGTCTAGATGGGGGTTTTGGAGGAGCTTCATTTTCATATGTTTATAACACTACACAAGGGACGAATGATCCAGGATCAGGCAAATTAGCATTTACATTAACATCTGGTACTTTTACAACTCCTGATCAAGCTAATAGATTAAGAATAAGTGATACTGATCAAGACGGAACAACAATTGATAATTTTTTACAGACAATTGATGATTCTACTGGTACCCCAAAAGGACATTTACGAATTTATGATAAAGATGATCCTGATGAATTTATGTTATTTAGTATCAATGGATTTGATGGTACTCCAAATCCTTCATGGTATTATGTAAAAGTTACATATTTAAATTCTTCATTAACTGATTTTCAAAATGCAGTTGAACTTGTGGCATCCTTTGCGAGAACTGGTGATGCGGGAACATCTGGAACTACTGGATCTGCTGGCTCTGCAGGAAGCGCAGGTAGTGCTGGTTCTGCTGGTTCTGCTGGAAGTGCTGGAACTGCAGGAAGTGCTGGTAGCTCTGGAACTGGGGGTTCTTCAGGAACTGCTGGATCGTCTGGAAAAACATATGCTTCATCAGGAAGTGCTGGATCGTCTGGACACACTTATGCTTCATCTGGTTCTTCAGGAGAAGCAGGAATTCAGGGAATTCAAGGAAGTAGTGGATCGGCTGGACAAGATGGTGGTTCCTATATTCATCCTCAATCTGTAGCTTCATCTGTCTGGATAATAAATCATAATTTAGGAACTAGACCTTTAAATATTGAAGTTGTAAATTTTGATTATGATGTAATTTATCCAGAATCAATTCGATATATAGACTCTAATACTGCTAAAGTAGTTTTTGCTTCAGCAATAGCAGGATATGCCGCATTAACTTTTGGGGAAGGAAGTTCTGGAACTTCTGGATCTTCGGGAACTTCTGGATCATCTGGTTCTGCAGGAAGCGCAGGGAGTGCTGGTTCTGCTGGCTCTGCAGGAAGTGCTGGTTCATCTGGATTAACATATGCTTCATCTGGATCTTCTGGTTCTACTGGATCTGCAGGAAGTGCTGGAAGTGCTGGTTCTTCTGGACAAGATGGTGGTTCTTATATCCATACTCAATCTGTAGCTTCACTTGTCTGGCATATAAATCATAATTTAGGAACTAGACCTTTAAATATTGAAGTTGTAAATACTAATTATGATGTAATTTTTCCAGAATCAACTCAATATATAACTTCTAATGATGTAAAAATAATCTTTCCTTCAGCAACAGCAGGATGGGCCGCATTAACTTTTGGTGAAGGAAGTTCTGGAACTTCTGGTAGTGCTGGATCATCTGGATTAACATATGCTTCATCTGGCTCTGCTGGCTCTGCAGGAAGTGCTGGAAGTGCTGGTTCTGCAGGAAGCGCAGGAAGTGCAGGAAGTGCAGGAAGTGCTGGTTCTGCTGGTTCATCTGGAACTTCTGGGACATCTGGATCTGCTGGCTCTGCAGGAAGCACAGGAAGTGCTGGTTCTGCAGGAAGTGCTGGCTCTGCTGGTTCTGCTGGTTCTTCTGGAACTTCTGGGACATCTGGTTCTGCTGGCTCTGCAGGAAGCGCAGGAAGTGCAGGAAGTGCAGGAAGTGCTGGTTCTGCTGGTTCATCTGGAACTTCTGGAACTTCTGGGACATCTGGATCTGCTGGCTCTGCAGGATCCGCAGGAAGTGCTGGCTCTGCAGGAAGTGCAGGAAGTGCTGGATCATCTGGTCGTGATGGTGTTTTTGGTGGGGCGGCTTTCGAATATGATTTTGAAGATACATCGTTTACAGGAGCCCCAAGTGATCCAGGTGCTGGTAAACTTGAAGTAGGAATTGATACTGGATCTGCTCCCACAGATTTTTCTACAGTTGACAGAATTTCTATAAGTGAAGTTGATGTAAATGGAACATCAACAGAAAGTTTTTTAAGTCAAGTTCAAACAGCAACATCTGCAATTAAAGGTCATGTAAGAATTCATCGAAAAACGTATTCTGAACAATATGTAATGTTTACAATTTCAAACGTTACTAATGATTCGGGTTTTCAAGAAATAGAAGTTTCAAAAATCGGTGGAGAAAATGCATTTTTTGCTGATGATCAAGATATAGTTGTTACATTTGCAAGAACTGGTGATGCTGGAACATCTGGTTCTGCAGGATCTTCTGGACACACTTATGCTTCTTCTGGTTCATCTGGCTCTGCTGGAACTTCTGGAACTTCTGGAACTTCAGGAACTGCTGGATCATCTGGACAAGATGGTAGTTCTTTTTATCATACACAATCTGTAGCTTCAATGACTTGGTTAATAACTCATAATTTAGGATTGAGGGTTGTAAATGTAGAAGTTACAAATGATAATTATAATTCAATTTTTCCAGAATCAATTCAATTTATAGATGATAGTAATGTAAAAATTGTATTTCCTACAGCAATAGCAGGATATGCCGCATTAACTTATGGAGAAGGAACTTCTGGTACATCAGGAACCGCTGGTTCTTCTGGACATACTTATGCTTCATCTGGTTCTGCTGGAAGCGCAGGAAGTGCTGGTTCTGCAGGTAGTTCTGGAAGTTCAGGAACTGCTGGATCTTCGGGACTTTTACACCTAAATAATTCTGCGGAAGATCGTCTAATTTCTATCAATGCTGATACTGTTACTGGTGATGCAGAAACAAATTTAACATTTGATGGTAATGAATTAAGTGTGACTGGTAAAACGTTTTTGGTAGGTACAAGTGGAACAACTGGATTTGTACAGATGTCTCAAAGAGATGATGTTTCTGGAAATAAACCTACTTTGTCTGCAGGTCAATCTGCAGTTTTTTCAAGTTCTTCGGGGGCAGGAGGAACAGGTATATATTTTAAACAAGGAACTGATGATCCCGATGAATTAGTTTCACGCAAAAAAGCGATAACTTATGGATTAATATTCTAATATGTCAATCGAAACAAATTTAATAGCGAGTACATCATCCGCAACTCCTACTACGGTTTATACTTCATCAGGAGAGTCTGCAATTACAACAATATTTTTTTGTAATACAGATGCTTCAGATAGAATTATAACCGTTTGGATTGTTCCTAGTGGCGACACTTTGGGTGATGAGCATATGATAATGAAGGAATTAACAATAAATGCAACTGATACTTTTGCTTTTGGAAGCGAGAGAATCTTGATGGGTGCAAGTGACACTATTCAAGCAATTGCTGATACAATTAACAAAGTTTCAGTGGTAATTAGTTATACGAGTATTTAATGGCATTATTTCTTAAAGGCGAAAGCCCTGAATTTAGTATAAAAAAATATACAACTTCTGGTTCTGCTGGAAGCGCAGGGAGTGCTGGCTCTGCAGGAAGCGCAGGAAGCGCCGGCTCTGCTGGTTCTGCAGGAAGTGCTGGATCATCTGGTTCTGCTGGAACATCTGGTTCTGCTGGAACTGCTGGAACTTCTGGCTCTGCAGGAAGTGCTGGAAGTGCGGGTTCTGCTGGAACTTCGGGAACTTCTGGGACATCTGGATCTGCTGGCTCTGCAGGAAGCGCAGGAAGCGCAGGAAGCGCAGGAACTTCTGGAACTTCGGGAACTTCTGGGACATCTGGATCTGCTGGCTCTGCAGGAAGTGCTGGAAGTGCTGGAAGTGCAGGTTCTGCTGGGACATCTGGTACTGCTGGTTCTGCAGGAAGTGCTGGCTCTGCAGGAAGCGCAGGAAGCGCAGGAAGCGCAGGAACTTCTGGAACTTCGGGAACTTCTGGGACATCTGGATCTGCTGGCTCTGCAGGAAGCGCAGGAAGTGCTGGAAGTGCAGGTTCTGCTGGCTCCGCAGGAAGTGCTGGTTCTTCTGGAACTTCTGGGACATCTGGTTCTGCTGGTTCTGCAGGAAGTGCTGGCTCTGCTGGTTCTGCAGGAAGTGCTGGCTCTGCTGGTTCATCTGGATTAACTTATGCTTCATCTGGCTCTGCAGGAAGCGCAGGTAGTGCAGGAAGTGCAGGATCATCCGGTCGTGACGGTGGCTCTTATATTCATATACAATCTACACCTGCACTTGTTTGGTTAATACCTTATAATTTAGGAACTAGACCAATAAACATTGTGATTGTTGATAACAATTATAATGTTATTACTCCAGAATCAATTCAATTTATAGATTCAAATAATGCTAAAGTGGTATTTACTTCTGTTCGGGCAGGATTTGCCACATTGACTTTTGGAGAAGCATCTTCTGGTACATCAGGAAGCGCAGGAACTTCTGGATCTTCTGCTTCTGCAGGAACCTCTGGTTCTTCTGGAAGCACAGGAAGCACTGGTTCTGCTGGTTCTGCTGGCTCTGCTGGTTCTACAGGAAGTGCTGGCTCTGCAGGAAGTGCAGGATCATCTGGTCGTGATGGTGGCACTTATCTTCATACTCAGTCTGTAGCAAATTCTGTTTGGCAGATTCCTTATAATCTTAATACACGACCTATAAATTTAGAAGTTGTAGATGAGTATTTTAATGTAATCTATCCAGAATCAACTCAGTATACAGATTCAAATAATGTAAGAATAATATTTCCTTCTGCACGAACAGGATATGCCGCAGTAACTATGGGAGAAGGAAGTTCTGGAACCTCTGGTTCATCTGGATTAACTTATGCTTCATCTGGTTCTGCAGGATCCGCAGGAAGCGCAGGAAGTGCAGGATCATCTGGCTCTGCAGGAAGTGCTGGTTCTGCTGGCTCTGCAGGAAGTGCTGGTTCTGCAGGAACTTCTGGAACATCTGGAACTGCAGGAACCGCAGGAACTTCTGGACAAGATGGTGGTTTTGGTGGTGCATCTTTTGAATATGATTTTGAAAGTACAACATTTACAGGAGCCGCAAGTGATCCAGGTACTGGTATACTTGAAGTAGGAATAGATACTGGATCTGCTCCAACAGATTTTTCTACAGTTGATAGAATTTCTATGAGTGAAGCTGATGTAAATGGTACATCAACTGAAAGTTTTCTAGTTCAACTCCAAACGGCATCATCTGCAATTAAAGGTCATGTAAGACTAGCAGAGTTTCAGAATATGGGCGCCTATGTAATGTTCACTATTACAGATGTTGATAATGATTCGGGGTTTCAAGAATTAACAGTTTCAAAAGTTGGTGGACAAGATACATTATTTTCGGATAATGCTAATATACTTGTTACATTTGCGAGAACTGGTGATGCAGGAACATCTGGAACTTCTGGTTCATCTGGTTCTGCAGGAAGCGCAGGAAGTGCTGGAAGTGCTGGTTCTGCAGGAAGTGCTGGATCTGCTGGTTCTGCTGGTTCTTCTGGAAGCGCAGGAACTTCTGGAACTTCTGCTACTGCTGGCTCTGCTGGTTCTGCAGGAAGCGCAGGAAGTGCTGGCTCTGCTGGCTCTGCAGGAAGTGCTGGTTCTGCAGGAACTGCTGGATCGTCTGGTCAAGATGGTGGTTCTTATATCCATACTCAATCTGTAGCTTCACTTGTTTGGCATATTCCTTATAATCTTAATACACGACCTGTAAATATTGAAATTGTTGATGAGTATTATAATGTAATTATGCCCGAATCTATTCAATTTATAGATTCAAATAATGTAAAAATAATTTTTGATTCTGCAGTAAAGGGTTGGGCGGCAGTAACTTTTGGAGAAGGAAGTTCTGGAACTTCTGGTTCATCTGGATTAACTTATGCTTCATCTGGTTCTTCAGGAACTTCTGGATCTTCTGGAAGCGCAGGAAGTGCTGGCTCTGCTGGTTCTGCTGGAAGCGCAGGATCTGCTGGTTCTGCTGGCTCTGCTGGTTCTGCAGGAACTTCTGGAACTGCAGGAAGTTCTGGTTCTGCTGGAACTGGTGGAACTGCTGGAACATCTGGCTCTGCAGGAAGCGCAGGAAGTGCTGGCTCTGCAGGAAGTGCTGGATCATCTGGGACATCTGGAACCTCTGGATCATCTGGCTCTGCTGGAACTGCTGGAACTGCTGGAAGTGCTGGAAGTGCAGGTTCTGCTGGCTCTGCTGGCTCTGCAGGAACTTCTGGCTCTGCAGGAAGCGCAGGAACTGCTGGAACTGCTGGATCTGCAGGATCTGCAGGAAGTGCTGGTTCTGCTGGTTCTTCTGGAACTTCTGGGACATCTGGTTCTGCAGGAAGTGCTGGTTCTGCAGGTAGTGCTGGTTCTGCTGGCTCTGCAGGAAGTGCAGGATCATCCGGTCGTGATGGTGGCTCGTATATTCATACACAATCTACACCTGCACTTGTTTGGTTAATACCTTATAATTTAACAACTAGACCAATAAACATTGTGATTGTCGATAGCAATTATAATGTAATTTATCCAGAATCAATTCAATTTATAGACTCTGATACTGCTAAAGTAGTCTTTACTTCTGCACAAGCAGGATGGGCCACATTGACTTATGGTGAAGGATCTTCTGGAACATCTGGTTCTTCTGGAACTTCTGGTTCTGCTGGATCTGCAGGAACTGCTGGAACTGCGGGATCATCTGGACAAGATGGAAACTTTGGTGGTGCTTCTTTTCAATTCATTTTTGAAGACACAACATTCTCAGGAGCAGGAAGTGATCCTGGTACTGGTAAAATTGAAGTAGGTATTGATACTGGATCTGCTCCTACTGATTGGTCTACAGTCAATAGACTTTCTGTAAGTGAAACAGATACAAATGGTTCATCGGTTGAAAGTTTTCTAGATCAAGTTGATACATCATCTTCTGCAATTAAGGGTCATATAAAATTATCAAAAACTTTTGATCCATCTGAATATGTAATGTTCACAATTAATGATCTTACTAATAATTCGGGTTATCAAATTATAGAAGTTGATAAAGTTGGAGGAGTAACTTCATTATTTCCTGATGGTGGTACTGTACTTTTTTCTGTTGCAAGAACTGGTGATGTTGGTACATCTGGAACTTCTGGCTCTGCTGGTTCTGCAGGAAGCGCAGGAAGTGCAGGGAGTGCTGGATCTGCAGGAAGTGCTGGATCTTCTGGAACTTCTGGGACATCAGGAACCGCTGGCTCTGCAGGAAGCGCAGGAAGCGCAGGAAGTGCTGGTTCTTCTGGACAAGATGGTGGTTCTTATATTCATACACAATCTACACCTGCACTTGTTTGGCATATTCCTTATAATCTTAATACACGACCTGTAAATATTGAAGTTGTAAATACTAATTATGATGTAATTTTTCCAGAATCAACTCGGTACATAGATTCAAATACTGTAAGAATAGTATTTCCTTCTGCAGTAGCAGGATGGGCGGCAGTAACTTTTGGTGAAGGAAGTTCTGGAACTGCTGGATCTGCTGGATCTTCTGGATTAACATATGCTTCTTCTGGTTCTGCTGGAAGCGCAGGGAGTGCTGGCTCTTCAGGAACTTCTGGAACCGCAGGAACTGCTGGCTCTGCTGGATCTGCTGGATCTTCTGGATTAACATATGCTTCTTCTGGCTCTGCTGGATCTGCAGGAAGTGCTGGCTCTGCTGGTTCTGCAGGAAGCGCAGGAAGTGCTGGAAGTGCAGGTTCTGCTGGATCTGCTGGATCTTCTGGTTATGCTGGAACATCTGGATCATCTGGATCTGCTGGATCTGCAGGAAGTGCTGGAAGCGCAGGAAGCGCAGGAAGCGCAGGAAGTGCTGGTTCTTCTGGACAAGATGGTGGTTCTTATATTCATACTCAATCTGTAGCTTCACTTGTTTGGCATATTCCTTATAATCTTAATACACGACCTGTAAATATTGAAGTTGTAAATACTAATTATGATGTAATTTTTCCAGAATCAACTCAATATATAGATTCAAATACTGCAAGAATAGTATTTCCTATTGCAGTAGCAGGATGGGCGGCAGTAACTTTTGGTGAAGGAAGTTCTGGAACTGCTGGATCTGCTGGATCTTCTGGATTAACATATGCTTCTTCTGGCTCTGCTGGATCTGCAGGAAGTGCTGGATCTTCTGGAACTTCTGGGACATCAGGAACCGCTGGCTCTGCTGGATCTGCTGGATCTTCTGGATTAACATATGCTTCATCTGGTTCGACTGGCTCTGCTGGCTCTGCTGGATCTGCAGGATCTGCAGGAAGTGCTGGCTCTGCAGGAACTTCTGGGTCATCTGGCTCTGCAGGAAGTGCTGGTTCTGCTGGAAGCGCAGGCTCTGCAGGAAGCGCAGGAAGTGCTGGAAGTGCGGGTTCTGCTGGATCTGCTGGATCTTCTGGTAATGCTGGAACATCTGGATCATCTGGAGCAGATGGACTGGCTGGTGGGAATCATATTCATATTCAATCTGTAGCATCACTCGTTTGGTTTATACAGCATGATTTCACAACACGACCATTAAATGTTGAAGTTTGTGATACTAATTATAATGTAATTTTTCCAGAATCAACTCAGTATATAGATTCAAATACTGTAAAAATAATCTTTCCTATTGCTCAAGCAGGATATGCCTCAATAACTATGGGAGAAGGATCTTCTGGAACTTCTGGTTCTGCTGGATCTTCTGGAATAACATATGCTTCTTCTGGCTCTGCTGGCTCTGCAGGAACTTCTGGATTTACAGCTCCTCAGCCGCAAGCCGCCGCTGGACATCTTCAATTTTATTATGATGCGACCACACTTGGAGGACATGCAAATTTACTTATAGACAACGTAACTACGCCAACTCAATTGGCCGCTAATATGCCCATCTATTCTTCAAGTGGAGTTACTGGAGTAGCGGCTTTCAAAGTACACGGAACTACTGGACTTGATGGAGCAACAGTAACTTCTTCTACTGTTAATGTAGGAGGAACTTTAACTACACAAGCTATTATTCCTGTTGCAAATAATACACATGATATTGGTACATCACAAATGGTGTATAATGACATGTATGCAGTTACGTTTAATGGAAGAGCAACATCAGCAAACTGGTCTGACTTGGCCGAGAGATATGAATCTGATGAAATCTATGATCCAGGAACTGTTTTAGCAATTGGAGGAACAAAAGAAGTTACTTTGTATCAAACTGAAATGCCTTATGCTGGTGTTGTTTCAGATAAACCCGGATTGAGAATGAATGATGGTATAAAACAAAGAGAAAATGAATTTATGATTTTTATTTGTTTGAAAGGAAGAATATTAGTTAAGATCGAGGGAGGATGTAACAAAGGAGATTTTATTATAGCTCATAATGATGGAACTGGAAAAGTTATAACTAAATACGAATATACGCCTCATAAACATGATTTAATTGGAATAGCATTATCTAATAGTAATGCGGGATTTGTTGAAGTAAAGGTATAATATGGGATCACCGTGTCCAGCTAATTTAACAGGATTAACAGTAGTAGTAGGAACAGTAGTAGATGATGCTGAATTTACTACTGTACGAGATTCTATTAATGCTGAATTTACTCGTAGAGGATTATCAACATCTTCATGGATAGGTTATGTTGATCCTATTGATGCTGATGTTTATAATGAAATGCGAAATGAGCTTAATACAAAATTGGGAGGAGTAACTCCTCCTTCTCCTGCACCTTCACTAGGAGGTACAGTTGCGGTTGGTGAAGTGATCACGGCTTCTGGACATTCTCCTGCATCTATGAATGACTTGATTGAACATTTGGATGAATGGAAAGTTGCTTGTATTTGTGATTGTAACTATTGTACCTGTGACTGTAACTATTGTACCTGTGACTGTAACTATTGTACCTGTGATTGTAACTATTGTACCTGTGACTGTAACTATTGTACCTGTGATTGTAACTATTGCACTTGTAATTGTAATCATTGTCCGTGTAATTGTAATTATTGTACTTGTAATTGTGCATGGAGCAAATGAATTATGCCTATTTTAATTAAAGCCAGTGAAGATGTTATTATAATAGATGATGAATTAAAAGAAATTAATGTAGAAGAATTAAATGATTTTTTATATGAACATTTAAAATCAAGTAAAATATGTACTATTTATGAATTATATCCAGAGACTAATTTAGTAACATATGTCTATTGTATTCGTCCTCAAAATATAAATTATGAAGATTTTTATGAAGCATTTAACAATTATTTTATAAAATGTCAAATAAGTTATTCGTATCAAACCAGTATTCCTGTTGCATTATATTCAGTTTTAAAAGAAAATGGGCATTTAAGTAAAAATGAACTTTATAAAATGATTGAACATTCAGACGAATATGTAGAATATGGTATTGAGCCTCTTGTAAAGTCATTAATCGAATTTCCTGGAATTGAAATTATAGAATCGTGTCATGGTCATTATAATAAGAATAGCCCTGTAGTAGATAATGATTGGGTGTGTTATGCTTTTGTAGTATTTGGAGCATCAGATTTTGAGAATTTAAATATATTTTCTTTGGCATTACAAAAACAAATCACTCGTATGTTTCAATATTTCCAGCTTGATGATGTGCAAGTTTGGTCTGTAAAAGATTGGTATAAGAGAAATGGATTATTAACGAATTTTAGTTATAATAAGGATAAGGGAACTGTTTTTGAAATAGCTTTTAGATATGAAGTAGCAGAGCAGAGTAAAATATTTCAAATGATAGAATATTTAGGACAGCAATTACATTATGAAAAATTATAAAGAATTCCCAGAATATGTTAGAAAGTTGCCATGGAAATTTGATGTTGAACGTTTGCAGAAAGAACTTCAGCCCATTAAACCTTTAATGGTATTATGGGATTATG
>Ga0209501_10001868_pt1 | contig 22732 bp, 26 predicted proteins | sample ArcticOcean_MG_C_4_FD_187434 | JGI IMG/M metagenome (GOLD analysis project Ga0209501, IMG submission 187434) | Marine microbial communities from western Arctic Ocean - ArcticOcean_MG_CB4_134 (SPAdes) (version 2) | ecosystem: Environmental > Aquatic > Marine > Oceanic | place: Arctic Ocean...
GCTAGACTATTTCGCTATCGGAAGGGAATTGCAACACAGTGATCCGTTTCAACAAAGAGTCGTAGTCATCAGCGTCGGCAGTCTCCAAGCTCGCGAAGGCCTTGGTAACAGAAGGAAGGGAGTCGTCAACGTCTGGGAACTCCATGATCGCGTAGGCCTTGGCCACCCAAGGAAGGGAGTCGTCTTGGTCAGGGAACTCCATACCAACGGATGTCATCACTGAACCGGTGTTGGGGTTGGCGGGTGTATCGCCAAGGGCGGGGCCGGGAAGGATGGCGGCCAGGACCATCATGCCGCCGACAAAGATACCGGCCATTACTTTCATGTTGTTCTTGAATATCCCCTGGATGTGATTTGTGATGGTCATTCTTGCCACTTCCTCCAAGTTGTTGTTTTGGTTTAGTGCTGCCCCGTTTCCGTTGTTGCCGTTGCTGTTCATCTGGATGTTTGTTGTCGTTGTCATGGTTGCCTCACCTCGAACTGTTTAACGTGACATCATCGTAGGCAGAGGGCCGGGGGTGGCGAATGGGGGAAGTTCCCCATCTTCAAAAGCGGGTTTCCCTATGGCTTAATCTAGGGATATATGGATACCTACCTAGATGGGCTTAGGTATAGGCGTAGGGAGGCCGCGATTGAGAGTTTCTATAGGCTGGGAATAGGCAGAGTTAATTAATTACGCAAGGGAACGTGGACGAAAGATAATGGCTTTGAGGAGCTAATGTTGGTGTGGGAAGGGTAGTGGTTTAGCCGGTTGAATCTTCGGCGACGATGCCGTTCCGGGCGGCAAAGGTTGCGGCCTCGGTGCGGTTGGTGGAGTCGGTCTTGTTGAGGATGTTGCTCACGTGGTTGCCAACGGTCTTGACGCTGATGAAGAGTTCTTCGCCGATCTCACGGTCAGTCCTGCCACCACTGATTAGTTGTAGAACTTCAATCTCGCGTTGGGTAAGACCGCCCGGGTTATCCAAAGACCGGGTCTGCCGCGTTCCCAATCTATCCTGCAGTGACACAGCCTTTTGTTTGAGGATGCCAATTTCCATCTCGTCTGCCAGTTTTACAGTCTCATCCAGCAGTTCGCTGGCATGTTGCCGGTCTCCAGAGGTGTTACGCAGGAGCAATGTGCCTGCTAAGTCGTAACAATTCCAGGCTATTTCTGGCCTGATATCACCGGGCCGAAGAAACTCTGAAGCATCTTCAAAGTGGCTGATAGCCTGGTCAAGATCACCAAGGGTTTTAGCCAATAGCCCGAGGACCCGATCAACGCTAACGGCAACCACCAAGTATCCGGCCATCGGCTTTAGGGCTTGGTAGTGTTCTTGCGCGGCAGCGGTGTCATTGTTGGTCACCGCGAATAAACTGGCGCCGATCCTGGCCCACAGCGCAAAGAATGGGGTGGCAATTTCAGACGATAAAACCGCCGTGACTGCACCTTCTGCAAGGGCCGGTCTCTCTATGGAACCAAAGATACTCTAGCGACGCCTGCGGTAAGCGCCAAAGACGCGTTGGCGGTGTTGGCGGAAACCGATGCATTGGCGACTATATGTTCCATGCGGTCCAGATAGAATTCGGTTTATTCCTGGTTACCAGAGACTGCTTCAATGAATAGTCGATGCAGCAGAACGCGCGGGTCCATGGGCATCTGAGCCAGGCCAAGGTTGTTGTACTTCATGGCCGATTCCATATCGCCGTCAAAGTAGTAAGACATTGCGGCAGTTGAGTAAGCGGGGGCCAGCCAATACCGATCCTGCAATTTTTCTGCGGGTTCCAATAACTTTGCCGCTTGAGTCTTATAACCGACCATATCTCCCAGCGTTCGTGTTGCGATTGACAGAAAATACCTGGCCGCCGCCTCGCTCCTTGGGTCGGAAATGCTTACCGCAATCTCAACCGCTTGTTGGCTTCGTTCCAGAGCAAGCTGAAAGTCGTGGTGCCAAGAGTCGACCTGGGTGGCATTAAGTAGGGTCGTCAGTTCCAGTTTGAGGTCACCCTCTCTTTTTGCGATGGCCAGTGCTTTGTCGAACGACTCCTGTGCCGTTTTGTTGTTGGCGTATTCCATCCCTTGGGTTCTACCGTACAGCCCGTGGAGCCGTGCTGCTTCTGGCGAGTCGGGCGAGACTAGCTCAAGGGCTCTGGCAGCCAATGATCCGGTGGGGATCGAGTGCTCATTCAACGCGATTATCGGGAATTCACCAATGGCTACAATCTGGGGCGTGTTTTTGGTCTCTACGTAATAATCAAAGGCTTTTAGGAGGTTATGGTGGGCTTCACCAAGTTCGTCTCTAGGCAATAAGGCTGCCTGGGCGCGGCCGAGTCCAAACAAAGCCTGGGCTGTCTGGTCATCCACATTCCGTCCATTCTTAAAGGTCAGAACCCTAGTGAAATTGTTCAAGGCTTGCTCGTAGGCAAAAGTCGAGAGTGCATACTCTCCCGCAATTAGGGAGTAGCTAATGGCCTTTTCTTTTCCATCCGAGGTGCCTGCCTCAGCAAAATGGTGGGCCAACTTAGCCGCGTGGCCGTCGACACCCGTCTCGTAGCGCTGCTCCAGGGCATCGGCGATAGTTGAGTGCATGCGCATCTTTCCCATTGGTGAGAACTCTTCGTACACCGTCTGCTGAATCAGCGCGTGGCCAAACTTGAACTGCCGTGCCATGATCGGCGATGATTGAATCACCTGGGCGGCAACGGACTCATCAAAGGAGTCCAGAAATTCCTGCTCTGAGAGGTCACTACAGAGGGACTCAAGTAGGGGTAGGTCAAAATCCCGGCCAATTACAGACGCGTTGCGTACCACCGCTCGCAGGGCTCCGAGAGGCGGCTCACCCGCCGAATGATTACCTCTCTGATCGCTTCGGGTATGTTATCCAGCCAGGCACGGTTCGTAACCATTTGCAGCACGCTGACCGACCCAACAACCTCGCCAACGAATAGTGGGTTGCCCTCGGTGCGCCGGTGCAGGGCGTCCACGGCGGCGTCTGGTGCGGCGACACCTGATTTGGCAGTGATGAACTCACCAACTTCTTCCCGGGCCAGACCCATCATGTTCACCCGTTGGAAAACCTCTTCACGGATGAGACCGCCTAGAGTCCGAGCCAAGGGGTGCCGTCCTCCAACCTCGGCGTCTCGGTAGCTGCCGATGACCATGATGGGGCTGGTGGCTAATTTATGGGTGAGAAATTCTAGAAGCAGTGGCGATGATTCGTCGGCCTATTGCAGGTCATCAAGCACGATGACTAGGGGCTGGAAGGCTGCGAGGTTACTGAGGAAACCAGAGATCGCCACAAATAGTTTGAAGCGGGCTTGTTCCGGGTCTGCGGTTACCGGCGGCTCATAGCTAGCCGAATTGCCGGTCAATTCTGGGCCGGTTAACTCTGGAATGATGGTGGCGATTTCAGCCACGCCATCACCCATCTGCTTACGCAGCAACTCCAGGTCTGTTTTCTCTGTGTAGGACCGGATAGCCTGGATCCACGGCCAGTAGGGAGGCGCGCCTTGGCGCTCGTAACACCAACCCTAAATGGTTTTGGCCCCTTTTGTGTCGGCCTGAGAAACCATCTCGTGGGCGATACGGGTCTTGCCAATGCCCGGTTCGCCGGCCAACATCACGATTCGGCCCTGGCCAGATATGGCGTCATCCAACGCGTTGGTCAAAATGACCAATTCTTCCTGCCGACCGATGAAGTCCGATGCCGGAAGTACGTTACTCGTCAAAACACTGCCCCGCCATACTTAGTTGGCTGCATCTTACATTGGATGTAAAGGCATATGTCCAATGTGGTAGCTGGAAAATTAGCGAATTCTGAACCTGGGTCAGTCAATTTAAAAGGGCCTTCGTATTGTACGAAGGCCCTTTCCAAAGTTTCAGAATGGGAAGAACCTTCCCTGTGCTGAAGCCTAGAGTTCTATGCGGTAGACCCGTGATGCCACATCGTGGAACATGTCGGCTTTCTCAGTGGCCGAGTAGTCTTTGGAGATGCGTTTAAAGGCGTTGTACATGATGTGGTACGAGTACGACACCTTGTCCACGGGGAAGTTGCTCTCGAACATGGAGCGGCTGGGCCCAAACTTCTCAATACAGTAATTGATGGTGGGGGCCATTGCTGCGGCTAGTTCTTCAGAGCCGATGGGCTTTTCCCGAAGGTGCCAGTCGTTGCCCACGCTGGGCATGCCGATGCCGCCCAGCTTGATGACGATGTTGGGTTGCTCTGCGGCGGCGGTAATACCCTTGCGCCAGGCTTCCAGCACCTCGTCTTGGCGTCCGGCGTAAACGCCGGTGCCCAACAGACCACCCACGTGGCAGAGGATGATTGTCAGGTCTGGAACGGCCTTGGCAAACCGGGCTAATTCTTCCATCTGGGAGAAGAACATCCAGCCTTCCAGTGTGTGTCCCATGCCGGCCAAAATCTTGGCTCCAGCCTGGAAATTGGCGCTGGACATCTGCTCTTTGGCCTTGTTTGCGGCAGTGTTAGGAACGGCAGGGTTGTCATCCCAAGTCACGGAGTGGCGGATGCCGCGGAACCGGTTGGGGCTGGCAGCTTGCAAGGCCTCCAACACGGGCTTAACACCGTCGCCCAGGTTCAGGTTGGCGTGTCCAACGATGGCGGCAGCGGCGCGTCCCGGACCGTACATTCCGTTGGCGCTGGCGGCGGCGATTCCCTGGACGAATTCAACTTCGCCTACGGGTTTCATCTCCTCAGGGCCGGTGGACCGGTACATGGACCGGGCCTCAACAAACACTGTCGATCGCACGTTGTGGCCACTGTTCATGTCATCGGCCAGTTCGTGCAGCAGGTACCGTTGATATGGAATTCTCTCTAACCGGAAATCCCAGAAATGGTGGTGGGGATCGCAAATGGGTAGATCAGGTTCTATGGTTTCCTCTTGAGTTAATGCGTGCCAGTCATTGCCTCCGAATGGCATGAAGGCGCCTCCAAATAATCGAATTTTTACGCCCAAATAATAACACGGCGGCCAACCTAATTAGTTTTAACCAGGCTTGAGTATCAGATACGGCGTGGATTGTGGGCTGGTTCGGTTGAACAGTTGGGTAGGCCGCGTATAATTGCCAACGGCTAAATAGACGGACGCCACTCCCAGATAACGGTGGTTAGGAGAGACCATGGCCCGCAAAGGACGCTCGATACACGTTGATGGTATACAGCATGGCGCGCCAATTCCCTTTGGGGCCCGCGTTGGCAACATGATCTTCTCCAGCGGTATCTTGGGCGCTGACCCAGCCACTGGCAAAGTGCCAGAGGATTTGGAGAGCCAGTGCGAGTTCGCCTTCGCCAATATGAAGAGCCTGGTGGAAAATGGCGGCGGCGATATCTCCGGCATCGGCAAGATTACGGTCTATATGAAAGACCGTGCCCAGCGGGATGCAGTCAACAAACCCTGGCTGGCCATGTTCCCCGATGAAAACGACCGACCGGCCCGTCACGCCATTGAGTACGACGCATTTCCCCCCGGCGTTTTGGTACAGTTGGAGATAATAGCCGTGGTAGAGTGACCGTTCGGCTTTCGATCCAGAACTAAGTGATAAAGAACTAGGTAAGAGGATTCAGGAGTTTTAGTTGCAACCGGAAAGTAAATTTGCGGAGACCAATGGGGTCAACCACCATTATTTGGAATGGGGTAACCCGGATAAACCCAAGGTATTAATGTTTCATGCCGTTGGCATGTGTTCTCAGATTTGGAGTATCGCCGCCAAAGACCTGGCGAATGATTACAACGTGTTTTCGTTCGACTTACGAGGCCACGGTGATACCGAACACCCAGAAGGGGACATCACCTTCATGCAGATCGGCTCGGACACCGCATCGGTGATTCAGGCGCTTGGACTTGAGGGTTCGATTTGCGTTGGTCATTCTGCCGGCGGCATGTCCATGCTGATTGCCGACTCCATGTTCCCTGGCATCGTGGGAAAAGGCGTCTTGATCGATACCCGGGTGGGCGACAGCCCAATGGCCCTGCTGACGCCAGAAGAACAAGAACTTCGGATGAAGAGGACGCTTCAGAAGCGATTGATCTGGGAGAGCCGGGATGTGATGTATGCGGCCTACCGAGATAGAGCAGTGTTCAAACCCTGGGCAGATGAGGTCTTTGCCGACTATATAGAAGGCAACACCCGTGTGCTGGAAGACGGCACCGCCCAGTTGAAGTGCAAGCCCGCCGTGGAAGAAGAGTTCTACGCCAACCGAAGAGACCTGGACACCAAGGAAGTGCTCCGGGGACTGGGCGGCGATTACATGTTGTTGGTTGGGGCCTATGATGGCGCCCAAACCGCGCAGGACGCGGCGGTGCAACACCTGACCAAGGAGGCCAAGGGCTTCCAACTTAAGGAATTGGGCGCAGGCTCCCATTTTGTGCCCATGGAGCACCCGGATCTGGTGCTGCGAGAGATTCGAAACTTTATAGATTAGATTTCATAGACCAGGATCGGGGCATAAACCCAAGGGCTCTGGTTAAAACCATTCGTTAAAAGAGGTAAAAAATTGGCCGATCAAGAAGGCGGATTTAGTCCACAAACCATTATCGACCACCTGAAGGCAAACAATATCACCCACGTTGTTTGGCTGCCAGACAGTGAAACTAACTTCCTATACACGCTGTTGACCCAAGAACCATCTTTGGAACTGGTCACCATCAGTCGTGAGGGTCAGGCTTTCTCCACTGCCGCCGGACTATCGGTGGGCGGGGCAAAGCCGGTCATCTTGATACAGAACACCGGGCTGATGGAATCTGGAGACTCCATGCGCGGCTGGGCCATGGGCATGAACATCCCCGTGGTGATGATGGTTGGCTACCGAGGTTGGACGCGCCACGGTGTGGACACCGACACTGCTGCCACCTACACAGAACACTTCATCCACGCTTTCAACATCAAGTATTACCTGGTGGAAAGCGACGCCGATGCCGACCGTATCCAGGTGGCTTTTGATCTGGCAGAAAAGACCAAACAGCCAGTGGCGGTACTGATCGGAGACGAATTCCACGGCTTCGTCCAGCGCTAGAAACACTGGGCAATTTTCCGGGTTAATAAACCCTATCAACACCAAAACTTGAGATGGATTTGTAGAGGACTTATGTTCCAAACAGCAGATATGTTTAAGGCATTTGCACCATTCCGAGGCAATGCCGTGGTAATACCAGGCCGGGGTGGCCGACATTGGATCAACGTGAGCGACCAGCCAGACCGCGACGTTCCCCTGGGTGACCCGGCCATGGGCGGCCACGCCTCATTCTCGTTTGGTCTCGCCATGGCCAGGCCCGATGAGAAGATTATATTGTTCGACTCTGAGGGCGACATCCTGATGAACATGGGCGCACTCACAACCATTGCCGAGAAAGAGCCCAAGAATTTCTACCACTTCGTCCTGGACAACGGCGTGTACGCCACCACCGGCGGTCAGCCAGTGCCCAACGCCGAAAATGTTCAGTATGATGTCATTGCCAAGGGCTGTGGTTACAAGTCGACCTATTCCTTTGACAATCTGGAAGACTTCACCAACAACATTGAAGAGATTCTCAGCAAGCCCGGCCCGGTTTTCGTAACCATGAAGGTCGCACCTGAGGTGGAGAACACCCCCATCACTCAGCGCGTCCGCTGGCAGAAGAAGACCCGCGACCAGACCATTGCCGACTTGCAAAGAGAACTGGGGCCACGAAAGGCTTAATTTGATCGATTCTAGTTCTGAAAACGCCCAACCTCTGACCGGAATCCGCGTCCTGGACCTGTCTGGAGACTTGGGCGTTTATTGCGGAAAGCTACTGGCGGATGTGGGCGCTGATGTCATCAAGGTAGAGCCTCCCGGTGGAGATGCCATGCGCCGTACCGGCCCCTTTGTCGCCGATGCCGCGCCGCTGGAAAATAGCCTCCATTGGCGGCATTACAACACCAACAAGCGCAGCATCACTCTCAACATAGAAACGTCTGCTGGCACCGACTTGCTAGGAAAACTGGCTGCTACTGCGGACGTTGTGCTGGAGTCGTTCCAGCCCGGTTATCTGTCCGCCAAAGGCCTAGGTTACGACCACCTGAGTGAAGCTAATCCCGGCCTGGTCTATGCCTCATTGACGCCATTTGGGCAGTCCGGCCCCTACCGAGATTACAAGGCCAGCGACCTTGTTGGCTTTGCCATGGGTGGGTATATGTACGTCACTGGCTGGCCCGACACCCCGCCCAACAAACTGTGGGGCCTTCAGGCCTACCAGACCACCTCCAACCGGGCGTTCATCGGAATCCTAATTGCCCTGTACCACCGCCTGGCCACTGGTGAAGGCCAATATGTGGACGTTTCCATGCAGGAAGCAGTGGCCACCACCACCGAGCACGTCAACACCACCTATAACTACACTGGCGAGTCGGCCATCCGCTGTGGGTTCCGCCACGGCGGCCAGTTTATCGCCACCTGGCAGTGCAAGGACGGCTACGTCAGTATCACCACCAACACGGCCAAGGCCTGGGACGATTTAAGGGCTTGGATGGAGGGTGATGGCATGGCTGGTGACCTGATGGATGAGCAATACAACGACCGTTTCATACTGCGCGGCGAACACGGTGCGCACATAGAAGAACTGGTGGAAGCCTGGACACTGACCCACACTCGCGCCGAGATTACAGAATGGGGGCAGGCCAACCATCACCCCTGGGGTCCAGTCACCACGGCCGACGAACTGCTCGGTATGGAGCAACACTGGGAGCGTGGTTTCTATTCAGTAACTCCTGGCGATAAAGAATTGGTCTACCCAGGTTCTCCATACAAGATGTCCGAGAATGGGTGGCAACTGAATTCGCTTGCCCCTGAGATCGGCCAGCACAACCGTCAAATTTTCTGTGAAGAACTAGGTCTGTCGGCCGATGAATTGCAGACATTTATTTCGGATGGGGTTGTTTAGCATGTCTCAAACCGGCGCATTAGCTTTACAGGGCATCCGGGTGTTGGATTTCACTTGGATCCATGCTGGCCCCTCCGCCACGCGCATCCTCTCCGACCAGGGAGCCCAGGTCATCAAGGTGGAGTCCAACCAGGCTCTGGCAGTCGTCGGCGGCCCTTCGTCCAACACCACTCGAGGTTTGGGGCAACGGCACAACTGGAATGCCGGCAAGCTTTCAATCTCGTTGAACATGAAGATTGACGCTGGGAAAGACCTGGCCCGGCGGCTAGTGGCAGTGTCCGACGTTGTGGCTGAGAATTTCAGTGGCCGCGTGATGCCCAGTTGGGGTTTGGACTACGAAGGCGTTCGTCAGATTAAACCCGACATCATCATGCTCAGCATGTCAGGTTTTGGGCGTACAGGGCCCTGGAAAGACCGCGTCAGTTACGGTCAGACGTTGCAGGCATGGTCCGGATTTACCGATCTGACTGGTTTCCCCGACACCAGACCCAGCGGGCCGGCCAGCGCCTACAGCGACGCTGTGGGTGGAATGACCGGTGCTCAGGCAGTTTTGCTGGCCCTAATCCAGCGGGCCAACACTGGACGTGGGCAGTGGATCGATGTTTCACAGATGGAGGCCATGTCTGCTTTGTTGGGGCCGTTGTCTTTGGACCTGAGCGCTAACAAGACGGGCGCTCAGCGCACCGGCAACCGGCTGTCCCACGGCGGCGGCGCTCCCCACGGTGCCTACCGGTGCCAGGGCGATGACCGCTGGCTCGCCATCACCGTTTTCACCGATGAAGAATGGGGCAGTTTCGTCAATGCAATCGGCTCACCGGCGTGGACGTCTGAAGATAGGTTCGCGACCGCTGATTCGCGGGAAGAGTATTCGGTTGAACTGGATAGACTGGTAGAGTCCTGGACGTCCGAACAGAACGCCGAAGCAGCCATGCATCTGCTGCAGGCGGTCGGTGTCGCTGCCGGCGTAGTTCAAACCGGAGAGGACATGGCCGATAACGACCCTCAGTTGCGGGAACGCGGTACTTTCCAGCAAGTACCCGATGCAGCCGGGGTGTTGCGCACCATAGAAAAAGCGCCCTACAAGCTATCCCGTACTCCGGGGTCGGTAACCAGAGGGGCACCGGAATTTGGTGCAGACCAAGATTTTGTACTTAGTGAAATCTTGGGACTAACCGACGAAGAACTGGCCAAAGCCGCCATTGCCGGAGCCTTTGATTAGACCCTGTCACGCCTTTGGATTGAATCGGTAACGGCGTTAATTGGGCTTCGCCACGCATTTAGATAGAATCGATTCTGATTGTTCAATTAAGGCCAAACATCTATAATACGTCTCGTTTTCCTAGTCTCGATTTTGGCTGGGAAAACCACTGTTCCAGTGAATAAAAAGGAGAAACCATGGAGACCAGCCTAGTAGGCAAATATGCCATCGTTGGCATCGGAGAAACCGAGTACAGCCGGGCCTCCGGCCGAACCACCAGAGCCATGGGCGCAATGGCCATCCGCAGGGCCATGGATGACGCGGGCCTGGATTCCACCCAGGTGGACGGGATGCTCAGCTACCACAGCGGAGATTCCACACCCTCAACATCAATCATGTATGACCTGGGTCTAAGGCCCAACTTCTACATGGACTGCTCCGGTGGTGGTTCCAGTTCGGAGGCCCTCATTGGCTTGGCCATGGGTGCCATCGAGGCCGGTATGTGCGACACCGTCGCCGTCTTCCGGTCCATGAATGGCTACTCCAACTTCCGCATCGGTGGCACCGGTGCCAGGGCGGCCTCAGGAATCTCCGGTCTGGACTTGATGAAACGACCTTACGGCCTGATCAGCGCCGTGCAGCAATTTGCTTTCAACTTCACCAAGCACATGGCGACTTATGGGGTGAAGAGTGAAGACCTAGCCAACATCAAGGTGGCTCACAGCAACCATGCCAGCAACAACCCCAAGGCCATGATGAAACAACGCGTCACGGTGCAGGACGTGATGGACTCCCGCTGGATTATCCGGCCCGTGGCGCATCTGCTGGACTGCTGCTTGGAGACCGACAACGCCACCTGCTTGATCGTCACCTCCGCCGAGCGGGCCAAGAACATGAAACAGACTCCGGCCCATATCATCGGAGTCCAAGGTCGGGGCACCAAGCCCGGCGGCGATTTCCACTTCCAGCACGGCAACATGGGCCGGGTGGCCGGCCACTACGTTGGTCCTCGAATCTTCGACATGGCGGGAATCAAACACGAAGACGTGGACGTCACCGGCTGCTACGACGCCTTCACCTACACCGTGCTGCTCCAACTGGAGGACTACGGTTGGTGCAAGAAGGGAGAAGGCAAGGACTACGTGAAGAGTGGTGCCATTAACCTGGGCGGGAAACACCCCAACAACACCAGCGGCGGCCACCTCTGCGAGGCCTACACCCACGGCATGAACATGGTCATTGAGAACGTGCGGCAATTACGCGGTACGGTGGATGATTATTGTCCCGACGCCGCCAATGGCGTGCACACCTATGACTATTCTGAAGGTGGTTGCCGTCAGGTCAAAGATGCCGAGGTCTGCATGAATATGGGATGGGGCACCCCCGCGGTGGGCAGCGCTCTCATCATGAGGAAGTAATCAATATGGCTAATTATGAATACCGGGGAGCGATCCTGAGTATCCCCGAGAACGACAGCGAATACCGCGGCTACTTTGAGGCCGCCGGCGAACACAAATTGGTGGTCAAGAAATGCGGCGCGTGCGGTCTCCTGCGCGGCGAGCCCGGCCCCGGCTGCCCCTGGTGCCCGTCCCTTGAATGGGAATGGGTTGAGGTCAGCGGCAAGGGTACGATCTACAGCTACCAGATTGTCGCCCACACCGTGGTGCCAGCCCTCAAAGACCTGGCCCCGTTCGCCATTGTGTTGGTGGAACTGGACGAGCAGAGCGGCCAGCCAACGTCAGAGGATGGACTGCGTATCGTAACCAACCTGTTGGACGCCGATCTCAAGCCGGAGAAAGAAGAGAACGTGGCCATCGGCGCACGCGTCGAGGTGATCTTCGACGACGAGCCGGACGGCATCAGCATCCCCCATTTCAAACTGTCCGGAGAGCCGCCCAAGGGCGAGATTTGGCAGCACACGATTTAATCTCTTGGCCAAACTAATCAGTTTTGACATTGATGGCACCCTTGAAGTGGGTGACCCGCCCGGCGGAATAACCATGGATCTGGTCCGGCAGGTGCAAGACCTGGGCTACCTGATTGGCAGCTGCTCTGACCGCACGGTGAGCGAACAGCAGCGCATCTGGGTGAACCACGGCATCAAGGTGGAGTTCACCGTTCTGAAGCACCGGCTCAATGATGTCAAAGATCAGTTTTCCGCCGACGAGTACTATCACATCGGCGACACCGAGGCCGACCGTCGTGCGTCACTCCAAGCCGGGTTCGATTTTCTGCCAGTTGATGACGCTGTCGTCCGGTGGCTGAACGGACTCTCACCACAGTAGGGGTGCAAACATCGCACGACTTTATAACGATTTAGCCTACCTATGGCCGATCATCAGCCCGCCGGAAGAGTATGGCGACGAGGCTGCCTTCTTTGGCGATGTCGTCCAAGAAGTACTCGGGCCGGAACGGCACAGCCTCCTGGAACTGGGCGTGGGCGGCGGGCATAACCTATCCCACCTGACTGCCGATTTTGACTGTGTCGCCGTTGACCTTTCTCCAGAGATGACAGTTCTGTCGGAAGGTCTCAATCCTGGTGTGGAGCATCACGTTGGCGACATGCGGAATATCCGGCTGGGCCGGGTTTTCGATGCTGTGCTGGTCCACGATGCCGTTTCTTACCTACTTACTTTCCAAGACCTTGAGGAGACTTTTGCCACGGCAGCGGCCCACCTGCGGCCCGGTGGCGTCCTCATGGTTGCCCCGGACTGGGTGCAAGAAACCTTCCCCGACGGCTGGGTCTACGAGTGGGACCGGGAACAGGTAGGGATTACGGTCAATATCGAAGAGGTGATGGAAGACCCTGACCCGTTCGATACCCAAGTTGAGTCGACCTACACATACACCATCACAAAAAGCGGGGAAACAACGGTGGAAGTGGACACCCACGTCACGGGTCTGTTCCCCATTAACACCTGGACTGAATTGATGGAAGACGCCGGCTTTGAAGTCGAGGTCAGACCACTGCCGCCCAACGAGGGTGGTTACGGGTCATGGTTGTTTATTGGTGTTGCAGGGTACGGGGTTCCGGGACAAGACTAGATGCGCAGTGGATTCCTGCGAAAGCAGGAATGACATGGCGGGCGGTTCGAGGTTGACCGATGCACGCCCTTCGACAGGTCCGATAAATCGAGACTCTCGACTTCGGTCGGAGCTCAGGATGAGCGGTTCTAAAAAAGATTTGTTCACCACGCACCCCGTCTTTCCCGCGAAGGCGGGAATCCATGTATCACGCCGCAGACACGTTTATTTCCAGCAACAATTCTGTATTCCTGCCTGCGCAGGAAGGACGGGGGGCGCTCACGGCTTCATTAACGCTAAGCATTTGCTGGAATTGAAGATGTAGGTCTGCAGGAACTCAACGATCTCCGGCTTGCGGTCCAGCTCTTGCATGGCGCCGGCCAGGCACATCCAGTTCAGCATTTCTTGTTGACCGGCGTCCTCGATTTGTCTGTTGGTGATGCCCCGCCAGGCTTCATAGTTGCCGGCCTTCAGTTCTTCAAAACGGGCCAGGTCAGATTCCACATCAGGGTAGAGCCACCAGTTCTTGGGCGTGAGGAAGGCGTGGGACCAACTGGATGATGCGATTAGGGCCACCTTCCAGGGGCTGGCTTTCAGCGCGCGAGCTGTGGCTGCTCCCAGTTCCATGCACCTTTTAGGGGAAGGGCCGGGCGGAACCAAGGCCATGTCCACGCCATTGATCTGCCGGGTGTGGGGGCCGCCCTGGTTTCGAATGATGTTGCTGCCGTAGCAGTTCACAGAGAATGGAATGACCGGGTAGTCGAAACCTTTCCGGTCGTAGTCCAGATAGAGCAGGGTGTTAACAAAGGCGTGGCCCAAGCCTTTCTGGTGCAGCGGCTTGTAGGAATAAGCGATGTCGAATCCGTCTTCTAGTAGTGCGCCGGCTAGATAACGGGCGGATTCGTGTCCCTTGTAGGTGAAAATCTTATCGGCGGGCTCGTCCCAAACGTTTGGGGGGCTGGCTGCCGTTTTGCCCGGCCATGGGTTGGCATTCGAACTCGTCGTAGGCCATCACGCAGAAGGCCGGGATGATGTCTTCTTTGAAGTTCTCGTACTGGTCGTCACCCCAGACCAGGACCACGTCGGGGTTGAACGCGTCAATCTCGGCGCGCAGCTTGCGAAAGCCGTTCACCAGCTTCTCCCGCTGGTATTTGGCCGCTGTGTAGCCTTCGTCTTCGCCCCATTCGGCGCGCATGGCTTCCGGCCAAGACGCTGGGTCTTTACGATCTGCTGGGATTCGGTCATTGCTCCGCAGCGCCCTTGTGAGGGAGTAGTTTTTCAGTTCGTCTGGTGCGATGAGGGATTGGGAGTGGGTTAGCCCGACTCCTAATATTTCAGCCATGCGAAACCTCCTGACGACCGCAAAGTGGTCATCTCATGATGTTTAGTATCTGGAATTCGCCTGGTTTTAACAGGGGTATTTAGCAGTGTCAAGATTGTTTTGCCTTTGATGAATGTCAACCGACAAATAAGAAGGTAATGGCGACGATATCAGGTTAAATGGCATCGGTTGTCCCATTTGACTGGCGCAGTGATAATACCGGCAAGATTGAATCAGATGGTGAACGATATATGAGCGCAATTTCAGATTACACGGCACTGGTTAACGCCGTGGAATCCCAGAGAGAACGATTGCAGGGACCGATTCGCGAAGACTTTTGGGGCGGCGATATTGCCAAGCGTTTTAGGGCCGACCCCAAACGGAAGATGGAAGATAATTTTGATCTGCAGGCGGCGTTCGTCCGGCCTGACGACGTATTTGTTGACGTTGGCGGTGGGGCCGGCAGACTTGGGCTGCCCATGTCCTACCGTTGCCGTGAGGTGATCAGCGTTGAACCTTCTCAGGGCATGGTCCAGGAGTTTGATGAGTGTGCTGCCGAATTTGGCATCAACAACGTGAGTTCTATCTGCTCCGATTGGTTGGATTCGGACGGCGTTAAGGGCGACGTGATTCACGCTGCCAACGTCACCTACTTTGTTAGCGACATTGAAAAGTTCGTTAACAAATTGGAGGCTGCCGCCAGACGCAGAGTACTCATCACTATTTGGAGCATCGCCAACCCGATGCACAACGCCGTTCTGTACAAGATGGTCTACGGTGAAGAGCAGGCACTTGTTCCCGGCCACCCTCAATTGCTACCCGCCCTCTGGGAGATGGGAATCTTGCCGGACGTGCGTTTTCTACCGCAGGGAACATCTTTTGATGGTGTCATCGAGAAGCCAAACTTCCCCCAGACCAAGGAAAACGCTGTGGGAATGGCCAAGGCGGGCATCTGGTTGGCACCCCATCATCAGGACCGGGGCGAAGTGGTAATCAGGGAGAATTTCGACACCCTGTTCGATGGAGAAGCCGAGGGTTTCATCCCACAATGGCTGCCCGACGCCCGTCAGGTGCTGATCACCTGGGAGCCGGGCCAAGCCAGTTAACACGAGGTCAACACCGGTACAACACCGGTCAACTGTGCTGGTTGCTGAACTTGTTACACGGGGCGTCAGCGGGGATAATAGCCACGTTACACAGGTCGACATAAGTTGGCGGTAACTGGCATAGGGCATTAAAACACCTGAAATTAGGTATCTGAACTAAATCAAATCAAGCGAGGTATGGATATGGACTGGGGAATGGCAAACAGAATGGCGCGATTGATCCAACCTGACGGCCACTGCATGTTTTTGCCCATCGACCATGGGTATTTCCAGGGGCCAACCAGGATGCTGGAACAACCGGGAGAGACCATCAAACCCTTGCTTCCTTATTCTGATGCGTTATTTGTAACCCGCGGTGTGCTGCGGGCCGTGGTCGATCCGGCCATGGACAAGCCAGTAATTTTGAGGGTGTCCGGCGGCACCAGCATGGTGGGAGCCGACCTGTCTGATGAGGGAATCACCACCTCTATGGAAGACGCGGTCCGTCTGAACGTGGCGGCGGTGGGAATATCTGTATTTATCGGCACCGAATTTGAGAAACAAACCCTTCTGAACCTGGGCAAGCTAGTGGATGAAGGCGAGAAGTACGGCATCCCAGTGATGGCCGTAACCGCTGTGGGCAAAGAACTGGACAAGCGCGACGCCCGTTACCTGGGTCTTTGCAGTCGCATCTGCGCCGAGTTGGGTGCCAAGGTTGTTAAGACCTACTGGTGCGAGGAATTTGAGAAGGTTGTCGGCGGTTGCCCGGTGCCCGTGGTCATGGCCGGCGGACCCCAGGCGGACACGGAGCGAGAGGTCATTGAGTTTGTCAAAGACGGCATGGACCGGGGCTCCATCGGCATAAACCTGGGCCGCAACATCTGGCAGAGCGAGTACCCAGTGCCGATGATCCAGGCGCTCCGCCACGTAGTCCACGAGAATGGGACTGTTGATAGCGCCCAAGAGGTCTTCGACAAAGTTAAGGCGGGCAACGGACGGGTGGCGTCTGTCCCGGCTTAAGCCTTATCTTGATTTAAATTCTGGGACGCGCACTAAGGCTTGAACAAATGCGCGGGTATTCCGCTCATCCTGAACCTGTCGAAGGATCTTGTTTGCGGCTAACAGATGGTTGGACGGGCTCACCACGAACGGAGAAACCTTTACCAATGGCAAAGCCAAATTTCAATTAGGAAGTAATACCAACATGGGTAACATGCGTGTCGCCATGTACTACAACAACCACGATGTGCGCGTGGAGGAAATGCCGGTGCCGGAGATTGGCCCCGGTGAATTGCTGGTTAAGATTGAAGCCAGCGGAATCTGCGGCAGCGATGTCATGGAGTGGTACCGAATCCAGAGAGCCCCCATGGTTTTGGGCCACGAGGTTGCGGGAACAATTGTGCAGGTTGGGGCCGGTGTTGACCGATTCCGTGAGGGTGACCGGATAATCGTCACCCACCACGTTCCCTGCAACTCATGCCATTACTGTCTCACCGGCCATCACACGGTCTGCGACACCTTGCGCGAGACGACTTTTGATCCGGGCGGATTTTCCGAATACCTGCGGGTGCCAGCCATCAACGTTGACCGGGGCGTCTTCAACATTCCAGACGGTGTTTCCTTTGATGATGCTTCTATTGCCGAGCCGTTGGCCTGTGTTTACCGGGGCCAGCGTCGGGCCAACATCCAGCCGGGGCAAAGCGTGATTGTCCTGGGTAGTGGTTTGGCTGGCCTGCTGCACATCAACTTGGCCCGCGCTTTGGGAGCCGGAAAAATCATCGCCACCGATATGGTCCCTGCGCGCTTGGAAGCCGCCAAAAACCTGGGGGCTGACCACACATTCCTGGCCACCGACGACATTCCGGCCCGGTTGCGAGAGGTCAACGACGGTCGCTTGGCAGACTTGGTGATTGTCTGCACCGGAGCGCCTCCTGCTTTGCAGCAGGGCATGGACTCGGTTGACCGCGGCGGCACCGTTTTGTTCTTCGCCCCCACAGAGCCAGGCGTGAGCATATCTGTGCCAGTTAATGAGATGTTCTTCCGCAACGACGCCACTCTGACTACAACCTACGCTGCCGCGCCCGGCGACCTGTCTACGGCCCTGGAGATGATTGCCACCGGGCGGGTCCAGGTGGGACAGATGATTAGCCACCGGCTGGGCCTCAGTGAAGCTGGTTTGGGGTTCCAGTTGACTGCTGAAGCCCAGTCTTCTTTGAAAGTTATTATCCAACCGCAAAAAGGGGTCTAGCCGACTTAGTAGTTTTGCGGGATGCGGTTATGCTAGAGATTTTCTCTAAAACCCCTAAATCCCGCGGGGCTAAAAAACGACCAACCGGCAGCTGCGCCCTGGTGCTGCGTCTTCCATCCCGCCGTCGGGTTGCCGTTGGGAGACTGGGTGAGGTTGATTTTCCCAGGGGCTACTACATCTACGTTGGCAGCGCCCTCGGCGGGCTAGAGACCAGGGTCTCTCGCCATCTGCTCCACGAGAAGAAACTCCATTGGCACGCCGATTATTTAAGTGCTGCAGTGCCATGGTCACAGGTCTGGCAGTTCGCCGATGGTCAAACTTGGGAATGCGTCTGGGCCCGCGAAGTCATTGAGTTAACTGCAGCCAATCGCGGTGTAGCCCACCCTGCACCAGGGTTTGGGTCTTCCGACTGCCACTGTTCCACCCATTTAGTTCGAGTAAACAACCCTCAAGAGGTGCGCAAATTGCTGCGCAGCCTTTCTCCGGCGCCGCGCCGAATACGCCTGGGCCAACTGGCTTCAGAGTAAAAACACTGCCGGATTGCGGCGGGTTGACGGTCACCCAACGAGTTGTACTATCATAGCGGCCACAACGCCGACATCCCCTGCTGGACTGTCGATTTTCCATATTCAATACGAATATTTCTGCCCATATATTTTTCTGTATGGCAATTGAATCAGGGAGGCCGCCATGGAATTAGGAATGTTCCTCGAGTTCCCAGTTCAAGACGGAGGCACGGAAAAGAACGCCTTTGACGACTCCATTATTCTGATTAATGAGGCTGAAAGCCTGGGCGTGGATTCCCTCTGGTTGGCGGAGTATCACTTCAATCCGGGGCGTGTGATGGCCGCGCCAATAACCATCCTGAGCAACGTTGCCGCCCGCACAAAGAACATCCGCCTCGGCACTGCAGTAATCTTGCTGCCCCTGGCGAACCCTCTAAGGGTGGCTGAAGAGATTGCGACATTGGACCTTGTCAGCGGCGGACGGGTCGAGTTCGGCATTGGCCGAGGCACATTCCCCAACGTTCACGAAGGTTTTAGTTCCCCGTTCGAAGAGAGCCGGGGACGTTTTGATGAGAGCCTGGAAATCATCATCAAAGCCTGGACCAGCAAGACCTTCTCATTTAAAGGGGATTTTTACAGCTTTGATGACGTGACCGTTACGCCGAAGCCGCTTCAGAGCCCTTACCCTCCGATCAGCGTGGGAGTGACTTCTGCAGAGAGCTTTGCTGTTACTGGCCGCATGGGCCACAACATGATGATCAACCCGTCACGTGTGTTTACTCTGTCTGGCTTGAAGCCTCAGATTGAGGAATATCATCAAGCCTGGAAGGATGCCGGTCACACAGGGCGCGGCAAAGTTTGCCTTCGGGTGCCGGTCTATGTGTCAGAGGATGCCCAAAAAGCCCATGATGAACCCATGGGAAGTGCCCTGTTTTCCATGGGACGGCTTTCAGACCGAGTGGCCAAATATGCCGAATACGGCGGCACCACCGGTAATTGGGGGCAAGAGGCTGAGATAGTCAAAAATATGTCCTACGACGATTGGTTCCGCGACAAGGTGGCCTACGGCACGCCCGAAGCGGTGACGGAGAAGCTACAGAGTTTGACAGAGGAATTGGGCTTGAATCGGATAATGTTTGAGGTCAATTTTGGCAACAAGATACCCCTGGAAATGCAGCAAGCCAGCCTCAAACTGATGATGGAAAAAGTAGCCCCCAATTTGATCTAACCAGGTTTCTATTGGAGCAGTATTCCAGGAATTTTAAGGGAAACCTTGATTTCTCGTTATGAAAACGAATTCCAATTAGTGGCAGGCGGGAGATAATAGAGATGTCAGTAAGATGGGATGATTTGGAAATTGGGTCTCGGGTGGAAGCGCTTGAGACATTTGAAGTGCAGATGGGCATGGGTGCCCCTGTAGGCAGTGGATTATTCAATATTGAGGCTGGGGATACTGGAGAGGTCACGGTCAAACGCAAAGCGGGTAAGCTTCACTGGCTCGTTATAAAATGGAACCGGTTGGGGCGGACCTTCAATCTGAACGTAGATCAATTTTATTTAGTACGGCCCGCTAAAGACTGAATAATGGCATTCGGACATTATCCAACTTCCCAATTTTGTGCTAGTATCCCCGTAAATCCCGCTTATAGCGGTTCCGCAAAGCCCCGAACAAATTCTTAATGAGGTGCTCTAGGAAATGGTTCAAGCAGAAATTAAAACTAGATTCCAGGTCGGTCCTATTACGTTCATAGCCCGTCATGAACTATGGGACGGAAACATCCAAGACCACGCAGATCAAGGCGTTTCTATTGTCATCCAGGGTCAAATAAACGGCGAAGAGACCACACTCCTTCGCTTTAACTGCTTCGACATTGAGCGAAGCTACATCTATGGTCCGGAGAACCCCGACCTAAAGGGTGACGGCCCAATGATGCTCGCCGGCCGAACCGAAGGTTCCACTGGTATGGGCAAGCTCTATCGGATGGACCCGACAGCTGATGGCAACCCCATCGGTTGGACCATCAAGACCCTCAAGGCGAAACTCCCTGACATGCTCAACCGATCTGGCTATCCGGAGATCGCCAAAGAGGTTGACCTAGAATTGCTGATGGAGGTTCTCCCTCAACTGGAAGCCACCGCGCGAGAGCTTTTCGTTTCCAAGCGGAACACCGTAAAGCACAACCGTGGCACAGACATCTTCGAAGCCGGTAACATCCGTTTCGGCCTTGAGATGCGTCGTCTTCCCGTCGGTGACGGTGGACTGGCCATTCACGTATTGTCAGACATCGGTGGCGCCACCTCGAAGTCCTTCGTCGAAGAGACCGAGCTCATGGCCTTTGACCTCTTCTGGGACGGCCCCCACTACCACTATGGCCCCCGTAACAAGAACCACCGCATCTATTGGGACAGAACCCTCGTCCAGGATTATCTAGGATGGGTTTTGGACAAGATTGATGGCAAGAAGCTGGGAGCCATGATCGAGCGAGCTGGTTATCCAGGCGTTGCGGCAGACCTCGACCAAGACATGATCGATGCCGTTCTTCCTGCTTTGACTAAGAGGGCACGCGAGATGTTGGACCTCGGCGAGACTCTAACCGGCCACCCTGGTTTGCCGGCAGATGTCACCCCGAACCTAGTACCCAACTAAGCTTTTACGCAGGCAACAAAAAAGAGTCCTTCCCGGTAGGCCGGGAAGGACTCTTTTTTATTGGCGTTCTATTTATCGATAGTTCTATTTGTCTATATCACCCTGGCAGGGTTTGCCGAAGGGTTTAGCTGAAATTAATTATCAGGACAATGACTGCGATTGGAATGCCAAGTACCACCAGCATACAGCCAAGTTTGAATATGCAACTCATGATAGTGAGCGGCAATTTGATTAGCTTCAGTGCCAAATTAATGGGCATAGTTATTAGCCCAAATAGTTTAAACATCGACTACGCAGTAGCCCACTGAACTCCGTTTAGTACCATCTTCTGGAACTCCGGGGAATCAAAGCTCTTGCCATCATGGCCCAACAGCAGGGTGAAGACCTTGCCCTGGCCGTAGGAGCGGGTCCACCCCAGAGGGAAGGTTCCGGCGGGCATGTGGGTGTCCTTTCGGTCTGGTCCCCAGGGCCAGGTTCCTTCCACAGATGTTCCCTCGAGGAAAACATCGTTGTCGGAACTGTATTCAATGCCCATGTACAACTCGTCATCGGTGGTGAAGTCGGAGACTCCGGCTGCGCCCGCGTGGCTGGCGTTCTTAACCTTGATGTCGAATTTTCCGTACGGTGGGTGGAAGCTAGTGCCGGTGATCCAGCCGCCGCCGGTGATCTCAGCGAACGCCGGCCAGTAGTCGGCCCCGCAACCGGAGATATGCAGGCAGAGGAACCCCTTGCCCGACTTTACATAATTGATGACGCCGTTCTGTTCTGCTTCAGACATCTTAAATTCTTTGAAATCAGCGGCGTTCTCTCGGCGAGTGTTGAAAACCAGGGCGTCGTAGGCGGCCATCCCGGCAGCGTCAGCCAGTGCAGAGGCATCCTCCGTGACGGTCACATCGTGGCCAGCCGACTTCAGGAACGTTTCCAGGATTGGTGTGGATTCTTCATAGGGGTGTCTTCCACCGGATATTACGAGCAGCTTCAATTCTGTTGCCTCCAGTTATGCTATTTAAAATGAATGCTTACGGGGTGATATTATACGCCACCTGCGCCGGGAATTTAGCCACGATGAGTCATGGCGTCGGCGGGACTGGTTGTAGACCAGTTATAGAGCAGGAATGACCACATCACATAGCAGATTTAGAGCTTCATCAACATCTGGCTCCAGTTTGGAAAACATCAACTGTTTAAAGCCCTGGGACTGGGCGATGCCTTGCACTTCTATCATCCGGTCAAGGCAGTCTTCCGGCTCGCCAGCTATGAAAATGGCGTCAATCATTTCGTCAGTGACTAGGGCATCAAAATCCGTAGCGGAGACGCCGGTTTTTTCGGCCTGATCCAGCCGTTCAGCATCCTCTATCTTCACGCCCAGCGACCGAATATCTTCATGGGTGTAACCGCGGCGGTACATGTTTAGGATGCGTTGACCGGCGCTTTCTTTCACAAATGCCCGAGCTGCTTCTCGGTTGCTGGACACCGAAATCTTGATCTCCGCTATCTTGGGGCCATTGGTGTCTTTGCCGGACTACCGGGCGGCGTTGTCAAAGGTTTCAATCAACTCGGGCACTCGGCCGGTCCTGAGTGCCGCCATGTAATGACCGCCAAAAATGAGACCTTCCATATTCTCCCCTCCCACCGCCAAGCCAAGGGGTCCGTTACTGCCGGAGTATTGGAGAATGGTAGTCTAGGGGTTGAAGTTCAACCTAAATTGGCCGCTGGGATTGAAGTTGAAATAATCCAACAGGGTGGGGTAATCAGCGAAGCAGACCGTTTCGCCGTTGAGCAACCTACGCAGGCTCTGGGAGGTTTCCCGT
>Ga0209501_10001880_pt1 | contig 22658 bp, 19 predicted proteins | sample ArcticOcean_MG_C_4_FD_187434 | JGI IMG/M metagenome (GOLD analysis project Ga0209501, IMG submission 187434) | Marine microbial communities from western Arctic Ocean - ArcticOcean_MG_CB4_134 (SPAdes) (version 2) | ecosystem: Environmental > Aquatic > Marine > Oceanic | place: Arctic Ocean...
TCTGAAAGTGGTTGAGAACCTCATGCTGGCACCCAAGCTTGTGCGCAAAGCGACAAAGACTGAGGCTCGAAAAATTGCCATGACATATCTGGATCGGGTACATATCCCAGAACAGGCAGAGAAGTATCCAATCCAGCTTTCAGGAGGGCAGCAGCAACGGGTCGCAATCGCTAGGGCGCTTTGTATGAACCCCCAAGTCATGTTGTTTGACGAACCAACCTCTGCACTTGATCCTGAGATGATCGCAGAAGTTCTGGACGTGATGGTTGAACTCGCCAAGGAGGGCATGACGATGATCTGCGTCACTCACGAAATGGGCTTCGCTCGCTCGGTTGCCGATCTGATGGTTTTCATGGATGAGGGCGAGGTCGTTGAAAGTGCGGTTCCCGATGATTTCTTCGCCCACCCGGAGAGTGAGCGCACAAAACTCTTCCTGAGCCAAATCCTCAGTCACTGAACACGAAATGGAAACACGAATAGATGCAGAAACGACACAGTTGTTGACGTTTGCCGAATCACTGGCCGAAGTTGGGAGGCACATCTGTCTGGAGGCAATGCAACGTAATCCCAAGGTGCAGATCAAGCCGGATAAGAGCTTTGTCACCGAGACAGACCTTGCAATTGAAGCGCGGTTGCGCGAAATGATTGATTCCGCTTATCCAAATCATGGCGTGTTAGGAGAGGAGTACGGAAACCGGGATATTGACCAAGACTATGTTTGGGTGCTAGATCCAATAGATGGAACTGCAGCATTCGTTGCAGGGATTCCCGTGTTTGGGACATTGATTGGACTTGCCCGCGATGGGAATCCCTACTTGGGAATCATTGACCACCCGGCCACCGATCAACGCTGGATCGGGGTTTCCGGGGTGAGCGCACTTCTGAATGGCCGGGAAGTACAGACGAGGCGTAGCAGCAATCTGCCCGATGCATTCCTGACCAACAGCAATCCCGATTTTATGGACTATCAAGAAAGCAAGCGGTTTCACGCCCTGCGCAAACAGGTTCAATACGCCCAGTATGGTGGCAGTTGCTACGCCTATGCGATGCTGGCTTCAGGACGCACAGACCTTGCTGTTGATGCTGGACTCGATCCATTTGACATCTTTGCATGCGCCGCAGTCATCGAGGGTGCGGGTGGCGTGATAACGGACTGGGATGGGGCCCCGATCACCCTATCTTGGTCTGGGCGAGTGCTGGCATCTGGAGGTCAAGGTCTCCACGAAAAGGCACTGGCCTTTCTCAGCAAAGTGTAAGAGCGGCTTGGAATCCAGAGAACTCCCAAACATGTCCGGGTTTCCACTTGTGTAAACGACAAACAGCGAGGGAACTCAACCCATCAACTGTCATCGCAAATCAACAATGAACTCTATGAAAACAATGCCCCTTGACCTTGAACTGATCCGCCAGCAATTTCCTGCGCTCGCACTCACGGACAAAGGATGCCCCCGCATTTACTTTGACAATCCGGGGGGAACTCAGGTTCCACAGCAGATGTTGGACCGCATGAACCACTCCCTCGTTCACGCCAATGCCAACCACGGTGGAGCATTCCGGACCTCGGTGGATTCTGATGCGATCTTGGACGACGCACACCTCGGCATGGCCGATCTGCTCAACGCGCCCTCTGCGGACGAAATTGTCTTTGGCTCCAACATGACCACGCTGACCTTTTCGGTGTCGCGGGCCATTGGACGGCGCTTGCAAAAAGGCGATGCCCTGCTGCTCACGCGGATGGACCACGACGGCAACATCGGCCCGTGGCTCAAGCTCGCCGAGGATTTGGACCTGACCGTGCGCTGGCTGGAGTTTGATCCGGAAAGCTATGAGTACCGCATGGAGGACTTGGACGGTCTGTTGTCGTCCGGAGATGTCAAGCTCGCTGCGATCAACTACGCCAGCAATTGCACAGGCACCATCAATGACGTGAAGACGATCACCCAAAAGGTGCAGGCGTCCGGAGGATTGGTGTATGTGGATGCCGTGCAGTACGTCCCGCATGGCCCGACGGATGTGCAGGACTTGGGTTGCGATTTTCTGGTCTGCTCACCCTACAAGTTTTTCGGACCGCACCAAGGGGTGCTGTGGGGGCGGTTGGCGTTGCTGAATCAGCTGGAGGCGTACAAGGTCCGTCCGGCAGACGAGGTTGCTCCCGGAAATTTTGAGACCGGAACGCAATCCCACGAGGGGCAGGCTGCCACTTTGGGTACGATTGACTACCTCGCGTGGTTGGGGGCAACAATGGGCACGGAGTTCCAAAGCGATTTTCCTGAATTTTCCGGTCGGCGACTCCAACTCCACGCTGCCATGCAGGCGCTGCAGCAGTATGAGCAGGAACTCAGTTCCCGGCTGATCACGGGCTTGCAGCGCTTCCCCGGCGTGGTTGTCCGGGGTCTGACGGCTCCGGCAGACATGGATCGGCGAGTGCCCACGGTTTCCTTTACGGCTGAAAACCAGGCACCCCAGAAAATCGCGGAAGCCCTTGCCCTGCAAAACATCTTCGTCTGGGACGGGCACAACTATGCCGTGGAAGCTGTGCGGACAATGGGGCTTGCAGACAAAGGCGGTGTCGTTCGGGTTGGCCCTGTCCACTACAACACGGTCACAGAAATCGACCAATTGTTGAACGCACTTGAAGCCATCTTGGATTGAGAAGCTGAACGAAAATTCGCATGAGCTACGGGTTCACACTTTCAGACACCACCAAGATTGACCGCACACGGCGCATCATGCCGCAGGTGTATGATCAGCTACACGAGGCCATCGTTTCACTCTGGTTCAAACCCGGACAACCCCTCAAGGAACGTACGATTTACCAGCAGCTACAAATCTCACGCACCCCCGTGCGCGAAGCGTTTCTGCGGCTGTCGGATGAGGGGTTTGTGAGCATTCTCCCACAAGCCGGAACCTACGTCTCCTGTATCTGCGTGAGGGATCTGGAGGAAAGTCAGTTCATCCGTGAGTCTTTGGAGTTGGGATCAGTGCGCTGGGCGGTGCGTAACTTCACCCCGGAACTCTCGGAGGCGCTGGAGGACTTGCTGGAGCAGCAACTCAAGTGCGTGAAGCAGGAGGACTGGAAACAGCTCTGGCGGCTGGACGAGCAGTTTCACAAGACCATCGCCGAGTTCAAACACACCTCACAAGTGTGGAAGATCACCAAGAACGCCAAGGCGCACATGGACCGCGTCGTGCGACTTGCCTACCCTTGGATTGAACAACTCAGCATGATCACCGACCATCATCAGAGGTTGGTGAAACTCATGCGGCAGGGAGATGTTGCAGGAGTCGAAGCCCTCATGCGCGAGCATCTGGGCATGATCTACACATTTCTCGATCCCATGATTGAACGCAATCCAGAGTACTTCTCGAAATAAACCCCACCAGTAGAACTGCTGGTCGGCTCCTCCTCACCAGTTCCACATCGTGCCGTCTTCCAAGCGGTTCACTGGAAGATAGGCTCGTTGGTAAGGGTATTTAGCCGCAAGCGTTTCGTTGAAATCAACTCCGTGCCCCGCAACCTCTCCGGGGTGTAAGAATCCGTCCTTGAAGTAGTAGGAATGCGGGAACACCGCATCGGTTTCCTCAGTGTGCCGCATGTATTCCTGAATCCCGAAATTCGGCACCCAGAGGTCAAAGTGGAGTGCCGCGCCCATGCACACGGGTGATAGGTCCGTGGCTCCGTGACTGCCTGTGCGGACGTGGTGGAGAGCCGCCAAGTCGGCGATGCGTCGCAGGTGAGTGATGCCCCCAGCATGAACCACGGTTGTCCGGATGTAATCGATCAGTTGCTCCTCAAGCAGTTGTTTGCAATCCCAAATCGTGTTGAACACCTCCCCTAGGGCAAGGGGGGTGGTGGTATGCTGTCGAATCAGTCGAAATCCTGCTTGATTTTCTGCAGACACCGCGTCCTCCAGCCAGAACATTCGGAACGGCTCTAGGGCTTTCCCCAAGCGTGCCGCTTCGATGGGAGTGAGGCGGTGGTGGACATCGTGCAGCAAATGCGGCTCCCAGCCGTAAGTGTCCCGCAACTTCTCAAACAGTTTGGGAACATGGTCGAGATACTTCGGAGTGGACCAGATATTTTCGGAGGGAAGTTCGGCATCTGCGGGTTCGTAGAAAAGCTTGTCTCCAGAGACCCCGTAGATGCTGGACAACCCCGGAACGCCACTTTGCGCACGAATTGCTTTGTAGCCGAGATCAAGATATTTGCCCACTTCCTCGGTTGTCTCTTCAATGTCTTTGCCATTGGCGTGGCCATAGACCATCACCCCCGTGCGGCTACGCCCTCCGAGCAGTTGATAGAGCGGCAGGTCCGCCGCCTTGGCCTTGATGTCCCAGAGTGCGGTGTCCACAGCGGCAATCGCCGTCATGGTCACCGGCCCTCGTCGCCAATAGGCTCCACGGTAAATGTATTGCCAGATGTCTTCAATTTGGTGGGGGTCGCGTCCAATCAGACAGGGGACGATGTGATCCTGTAAGTAACTCGCCACCGCCAGTTCACGACCGTTCAGGGTCGCGTCTCCCAGTCCGTAGATCCCTTCATTGGTTAGGATTTTCAGAGTCACAAAATTGCGACCGGGGCAGGTGACGATCACTCGTGCTTCGGTGATTTTCAAAGTCATTGTCGTCTTTGCATTGGGAGCCTAGATGAACGTGGAGCGTGAAGTCGCTCCGCGTTCTCAAGGAGAGATGAAGAAATGGCGGAGGTTACTTCAGCCACCTTCCGCTGGGCGTTTAACAATCTGGAAGAGCTTGATCAGCAGGGCTAATGCAATTTCAAGAAATCGTTCCCACACTCCAGAGAATATGATTCCGGAGACTCCGCGCCTCCTGCCCTTCGCCCGCACAGTAGGCAAACTCACCAGACCTCAAGAAGCAGGGAACTCATGCTGCACAACCCGGCTCATTTAGTAGTTGACATTAAAATAATCTGTAGTATATTACAAGACAAAAGCTTGCAGTTTAGAAGCAATAACCCATGACAGACGCAGGTTCAACCACTTCAGATTCCTTGCTGGGGGACTTCACCATCGACCGTCGCAAGTCGATGGTGGACCAGGCCCATACCTTGTTGCAGAATGCCATCATCTTCAGCAAGTTGCCCCCCGGACAGGTACTGAAAGAGCGAGAGTTGTGCGATATTCTTTCGATCTCTCGGACTCCAATCCGGGAAGCTCTTTTACGCCTTCAGGAGGATGGATTGGTCGAAATCTTTCCTCAAGCAGGCACTTATGTTTCGCGCATCAGTATCGAGGCTGTCCACGAGAGCCAGTTCATCCGGGTGGCACTGGAAATGGCAACAGTGGGCTACGCGGCACGACATGGTACGCCCGAGTGGCAGACAAAAACCAGACGTTTGATTGAAAAGTACAAACAGGCCCTGGAATGGGAGGATTTTGATGAGCTGTTCGATTTGGACGAGCAGTTTCATCGCTCAATCGCAGAATTCCGGTTCCGGGATCGACTCTGGAAAATGACCAACAGCGCCAAAGCTCACATGGATCGGGTTCGCCGTCTTTCCCTACCGTATCGTGATCGCCGTCTGGCGATTGCCGAGGAGCATACGGCAGTGCTTGATGCGATCATCACCCGCGAGGAAGCACAGGCGGTCGAGGCTATGCGGAGGCACCTGAACACCGTATTCCAGGATTTGGAACGTGTCCGCACTGAACATGGAGAATACTTCGTTGATTGATCGTGTTTCAAACTGATTCCACCAATTTTCGCTGATGTTCAATCAGGAACAGAGCAAAGCGTACCAGAGAGATGGATTTCTGTTGATCAATAAGCTGTTTGATCAGGAGGAGATCGGTCTGCTCAGCAGTGCCGCCAAGCAGGATCACGAACTTGAACGAAGGAGCCGAAGAAAAAGGGATTCTCAGGGCGGTACCGTTCGGCTGTCGCTTTGGAATCATCCGGGAGATACCATCTACGGCATGTTTGCCAGATGCCATCGCATTGTCAACAGCATGGAAGTGTTGCTGGATGGCGAGGTTTATCACTACCACTCCAAAATGATTTTGAAGGATCCGGAAATCGGGGGAGCATGGGAGTGGCATCAGGACTATGGCTACTGGTATCAAAACGGATGCCTGCAACCACTTCTGGCCAGCGTGATGATCGCAGTCGATCCGGCCACCCGGGAAAACGGGTGCTTACAAGTCTTGCGGCAATCACATCATTTGGGACGACTTGATCACCAGCAAACAGGAGACCAAGCTGGCGCTGACATGGAGCGTGTCGAGGAAGCCATGAAGATTTTTGATCGGGTCTATGTGGAAATGAAACCCGGCGATGCCTTATTCTTTCATTGCAATCTGCTCCATCGTTCCAATCAAAACCGATCTCCAAATTCGCGCTGGTCATTGATTTGCTGCTATAACGCAGCTCGAAACAATCCTTACAAGGAATCCCATCACCCGTGCTATACCCCGCTTCAGAAGGTTCCGGATGCGGCAATCAAAGAAATAGGCACCAAGCGTTTTGATGAGCATTCCGATGTGGGATGGATGGGGGCACAGGATGATCGCAGTGCAGTGAGTTTGAAAAATTCAAACTCACTACCAACTGCATGAATTCCAAAACCATAGAACGGCTGGAATTTCATGAATTGTTGCAGTTTTTTGATAACCACCTGAAGCAGCAAATTCTGCCTTTCTGGTTGGAACATTGCGTAGATCATGAGCATGGGGGGTTCAACAACTGTGTGCATGATGATGGAAGCCCAGTTTCGACGGAAAAATTCTTATGGTCGCAAGGCCGGGCGTTGTGGATGTTTAGTTCGCTGTACAACGACCTCGACGGCGATCCAAGGTGGCTCGAACTGGCTACACCGATTGCCGAGTTGCTGATCGATCGGGGCCGTACTCAGGACGGCGACTGGTTCTTCAGTTTGCATGCCGATGGCACTCCGGACAAGCCGCCGCAGAGCATCTACGTCGATGGTTTCTGCATCTACGGTTTAACAGAATACGCCAAGGCAACTGGAAATTCCGAGGCTTTGGAGGTGGCCTTGGAGTCATTCATGAAGGTGAGTCCTCAACTCGATGATCATGCAAATTTACGGACGCAACCGCATCCGATCCCGATGGGGTACCAAGCGCATGGCCCGTTGATGCTCTTTGCTCTGGTTTTCCATGACCTTGGCTATCTGTCTGGGAATCAGGGTATTTTGGGCCGGGCTTTAGAACTGGCGGAACGAGTGATGACGCAGCATCTTAAACCGGAAGACAGACGGCTCTACGAATTCGTTCGTCCCGGAGGAGAACTCGATGACAGTGATGTAGGCAAAACGATTGTGCCTGGGCACGTTATCGAAAGCATGTGGTTCATGGCACGCATCTACAGCCATCACGGCTTTTCTGGACGACTCGAGCTTGCGATGGAAACCATACGTTGGCATTTGGAACTGGGCTGGGATGTGGATTTTGGTGGAATACGGCTGGCGTGCCACACCGACAAGGGCAATGCCGCCTGGCACATGCCCGACGCGAAAATCTGGTGGCCGCACACCGAAAGTCTGCTTGCGTTGCTGCAAGTGTATGAAATCACCCATGCTGAATGGGCGCTGGACTGGTACTGGAAAGTGCATGAATACACGTTTACACACTTTCCAAACCAAGAGCACGGAGAATGGTTTCACAATTTGAACCGTGACGGTACTCCAATGAGGCCGTATTTAAAGGATCTTCCAGTAAAGGATCCTTTCCACTTGCCCAGAGCATTGATTTACTCAATTCTCATTCTTAAAAGACTTGCTGAACGTGATGAGAAAGGGAGTAAATTCGTATGAAATTTTTCGAAACTAACTCAATGAAGGCTAAGAAATACAGATGAATTATCGTTATTTGGGCCGTTCCGGATTGCTTGTATCAAGGATATGCTTGGGTACTATGAGTTTTGGGATGAAGGATTGGGGTTGCGACCAGCAGGCTGCCGGAAAAATACTTGGAGGATTCATCGAATCCGGCGGTAATTTTATCGATACTGCAGATGTCTACAGCCATGGAATTGCAGAAGAGATGCTTGGACTAGCTCTACAAGATCACCAGCGTGAAGATCTGGTGATCGCTACCAAGTGCTGGTTCCGTATGGGGGAAAGTCCCAACTCTAAAGGACTTTCACGAAGATATATTCTAGAGGCAGTTGAAAACAGTCTGAGACGACTGAAAACTGACTACATCGATCTTTATCAAGTTCATGGTCCGGACTGGTTCACGCCGATGGAGGAAACGCTGAGAGCACTTGATGATCTCGTTCGACAAGGTAAGGTGCGTTATATTGGCTGTAGCAACTATTACGGATGGCAGATCGTCAAGGCAAACGCACTTGCAGAACGTTACGGGTTAGAGCGTTTCATCAGTGGCCAACATCTTTACAACTTAGTGAGACGAGATATAGAACGTGAAATACTACCGGCTTGTGCGGATCAAGGGCTAGGGTTGCTCTGCTGGAGCCCATTGGCTGGTGGTTTTTTGAGCGGACGTTTTAAAAGGGACCAAGAGCCACCTGAGGGGTCACGAATTTCATATCGTAAGGAAATAGATATCCCTCGTTACTTTAGTGATGATGCCTTTAACGTAATTGACGAACTTGATAAAATCTCAAATGAAACGAATAAAAACCTTTCTCAACTTTCCCTTGCCTGGTTACTGTTTGACCGGCGCGTTACCTCAGTGATCATTGGTCCACGGACAGTGGAACAGTTAAGGGACTCCCTCCATGTTTCTGAATGGAACTTGTCGCATGAACACCACGAACGACTGGTGAACGTCAGTCGTTTCAACCATGGCTATCCGATGGAGTGGGTTGATTTGGGTTATGCTAATATATCTGGAAGCGAAGAATTTTCTCCGGAACACTTCCGGCATCCACTGGACAGAAACTGAGCCGAAATCATGCAGTTTAAATCTGGATAAACTTTTTTTCTAAAAGCTCTTTAATTTGATGTTGAAATCTCAACATCACAAGATGTGTAAAAAATATTCATAATAAATTCAGATGAATTTAACAGTGCAAGCATGACAATTCCACTACCAATAAAAAAAACACAAGTAGATCAACTGCCGGTTTACGTCTATTCTGACAATGCCACAATGGGGCATGCCGCAGCTTTGGACGCCCGGAAGCAGATTGTAATGGCGATTGCCGAGCGTGGAAAGGCCAGCATCATATTGGCCACTGGTAATTCACAGTTAACCTTTCTTCACACATTGAGAGAGTTGGACGGAATCGATTGGGCAAAGGTAGAGGTCTTCCACATGGATGAATATCTTGGGCTGGCTCCAACTCATCCGGCCAGTTTCCCTCTTTTTCTGAAGGAACATTTCATCCAGTATGTCCATCCCAAAGCATTTCATCCGGTACCGAATAGCCCGGATGACATCGAACAGGCCTGCAGGGACTATGAACAACTACTCAGGGACCATCCGGCTGATCTGGTTGCCATGGGTTGGGGCGAGAACGGACACATCGCCTTCAACGATCCTCCTGATGCGCTCTTCAACGATCCGCACTGGGTCAAAGTCGTAAAACTTGCGGAAGTCAGCCGCAGGCAGCAAGTCGGTGAGGGACATTTCCGTTCGCTTTCAGAAGTCCCCACTCATGCAATCACTCTGACGATTCCCGCTTTGCTTGCACCGAGAACGATCCTTTGTATTGTTCCCGAAGCACGCAAGGCTGAGGCTGTACGCTCCTGTCTTAATGAACCGATTTCTGAAGAACATCCCGGTTCCATTTTAAGAACCCTGAAACATGCTAGCCTGTATCTGGATTTAGAATCATCTGCTAATTTATAAACCTGAAAAGGAGATGCCTATGTCATGATCTAAAGAAATTAACCGCTGATGTTAAATCAGCAATTTAAGAAAACCTTCATTTAAATGGAGACTCAATGAAAACTTTTTTAAATCCCATCAAATGGTTGGGAATCCTTGGACTGGTCACCATCGTTGGTGCCGCCAGTCTCTCAGCAAAAGAAGCTCCGCAATTTTCCGCTTTAGTGCAAGCGGGAAAACTTCCTCCAGTCAACGAGCGTCTTCCTGAGATTCCTTTGATGTTGCCGGTGGTGGACGAAATCGGGCAATACGGTGGAGTGCTGCGCCGTGCGTTCCTGGGTCCTGGCGACCACAATAACTACACCCGCGTGGTTTACGATGCGCTCGTACGTTTTGCTCCTGACGGTAGCCAAGTGGTTCCGCATATCGCTTCCGGCTGGGAATCGAATGAGAATTTTACGGAGTGGATTGTCCGTCTGCGTCCAGGTGCTAAATGGTCGGATGGTCAACCTTTCACAGCAGACGATATCATGTTCTGGTACAACGATATTCTGCTTAACAAAGATTTGATGCCGGGTGGTGCCAACTGGATGAAGAATGATGATGGCTCAATGGCCAAAGTCGAAAAACTCAGCAACTACATGGTCAAATGGTCCTACAAGCAGCCGAACACGGCGTTCCTGCTGAACCTTGCGAACATGGATGGTGCCGATAAATCGATCAGTAACCTGGTCTTCGTACCGGCACATTATCTAAAGCAGTTCCACCCAAATCATGCCTCCAAGTCCAATTTGGATAAAAAAGTCAAAGCGGCCGGGTTCGATACATGGACACAACTGTTTGCAGTTGAAGCCCTACCTCACTTAAGTGGGAAAAGACCCGGAATGGCAGGCTGGGTGCCAAACGGTTCCACCGTTTCGGATCGCGTCTTCAGGATCAAACGCAATCCCTACTTTGTAGGAGTTGATCCAGAAGGCAACCAGTTGCCTTACATCGATGAAGTCCACTTCACGTTTTTTGCTGACAAGGAAACTTTGAACCTTGCTGCGGTTTCGGGAGAGATCGACTTCCAGGGGCGTCACATCAACATGAGTACTTATCCGGTACTCAAGGAGAATGAAGGCCAGAGCAACTACCGTGTTTTGACTTGGCCAACCTTTGGTGGTTCTGATGCCGTGGTCATGTTCAATCAAACCTGGGAGGGTCCAGAAGGAGAATTTTTCCGAAACAAACAGTTTCGGATTGCCCTTTCACATGCAATCGACCGTGACGGAATCAAAGAACTTGCATTCTTTGGGCTTGGTGAATCCCGTCAAGGGGTTCCTGCTCCATTCCATCCCTATTACCCAGGAGATGAATATGCGTTTAAGTACACCCAGTACGATGTCAGCAAAGCCAACAAGATCCTCGATGGTATCATGCCGAAAAAAGGTTCTGATGGTTTTCGTGTGATGTCTAACGGCAAAACGCTAGACATTGAAATTGGTGTGGTCCCTGCGTTTGGAGCATGGGTGGATATCGCTCAGTTGATCGTTGAGAATTGGTCGGAAATTGGAGTGAAGGCGCATGTCGAAGTTCGTGAACGCACTGTGCATTTTACGATGCGACCCGCAAACGAACTGATGGCAGAAGTCTGGAATGAAGACACCACCGGGTTCCCCTTCAGTGGTCAGCCCAAGTTTGATCCACGAAGTGATCCGGCCCTGACCTTTGCTCCCCTGGTGGCCAAATGGTATGCGACTGACGGAAAGCAAGGGATCGCTCCTCAGCCGGAAATCAGGCGTCTTGTCGAAATCATCGACGAAGCCAAGACTTCCTCACGTAACCGACAGGTAGCGCTGGCCAAGGAACTGTTCAGAATTTGGGCGGACAACGTCTGGGAAATTGGCACGGTTGGTATGACTCCGATGATCCAGGGTGTGCTGGTTGCCAACAAAAAACTCCGGAATATTCCGGAAGTTGCTGGTAACGACTGGCCACTTCGAACACCTGGCGATACCCGTCTTGAACAGTACTTCTACGCCAAGTAGCTTACCCTAATCCCCAATGCGGTTCTCCTCCGGGAGAACCGCCCTCCTGTCTTTGCTGCGAGAAGAAGGGCCATGCTTCAATACATCATCAAACGGCTTCTTATTCTTCCCTTTCTACTTTTCATCTTTTCCATAATCGCATTCATTTTAATTCAAGCGCCTCCCGGAGATTTCCTGACCAGCTACATCGCAGAGTTGGCGACTTCAGGTTCGTCAATTGAACGGGCTCAGATTGACGCTCTACGGGCTTTGTATGGTTTGGACCAACCGCTATACATTCAGTATTTTAAATGGATCGGACGCTTATTAACAGGAGATTTAGGGTTCTCTCTCGATTGGCAGAAACCTATCAGCGAATTGATCGGTGAAAGACTGGCATTGACCTTAGCCTTGGGAGTAGGAACATTCATTTTTACCTGGCTAGTAGCCATTCCCATCGGCATTTTATCTGCAACTCGGCAATATTCTTTTTTTGATTATTTTTTCACGGTATTCAACTATTTAGGGGTCGCAACCCCCACCTTCATGACAGCCTTGGTGCTGATGTGGATAGCATTCAAGTATTACGGTCTTAGTGTAACCGGACTTTTTTCTCCTGAATACATTGATGCTGTCTGGAGTTGGGACAGGACCGTTGATTTGTTAAAACATCTTTGGTTACCCGTTGTCATTCTTGGATTGGACGGTACTGCTCGGTTGGCCCGGGTGATGCGGGCGAACCTGCTGGATGAACTCAAAAAACCCTACATGGAAATGGCCAGGGCCAAAGGCATGTCTGAATGGAGCTTAGTGATGAAATATCCTGTGCGCTTAGCCCTCAATCCTCTGGTGAGTACTATTGGATGGTACCTGCCGCTGATTTTCTCGGGCAGCGTGATTGTCGCAACGGTAATGAATCTCCCGACCATTGGTCCTATGTTGCTGCGGGCCTTGATCAGTCAGGATATGTTTCTGGCGGGAACCATCATCCTCATTTACATGATACTGGCCATCATCGGCACCTTGATTTCTGATATTTTGCTGGCGTGGCTCGATCCCCGGATTAGGATGGAGGACAACTGAATCGTGACGAATCCAGCAAAGTCACCACCGAACATTATTTTAATAATGCCGGATCAATTACGTCCAGATTTTCTTGGTTGCTACGGTGCTTCATTCGCCGGCACTCCGAATATCGATCGTTTAGCCTCGCAGGGAAAGCTCTTCGAAAGGGCTGTCTCTCCATCTCCTATCTGTATACCTGCCAGGGCATCGTTACTAACCGGCCATAATGCATTCTCAACTGGAGTTCTAACAAACCATTTCTGGCTTCGTCCGGACCATGACGACTGCGGTATGCCGACGTTGGCATCGTTACTGAGTGGAGAAGGTTACCACACCGAAGCCATTGGGAAAATGCATTTTATCCCCTGGGATAGTAATGAAGGGTTTTCCCATCGGTATATTGCTGAAGACAAGCGGCATATTTACATTCAGGATGACTATGCAGAATACCTCGCTGAGCATGGGTTCAGAAAATGTTCGGGGCCGGAAGAGCCGGGATATGAAACCAACCTAATGGCTTCGTTTAGTCAGATTCCGTTGGAACACCAGATCGATGTCTGGATTGGAAATCAAGCTACCAAGTTCCTGAAGGATTTCTCAGGAGAAACTCCCTTTTTTCTTTTTGTTGGTTTTGCTGGGCCACACGATCCATATAATCCTCCACAAGAAGTTGTTAATTCGATGGAGTATCTGGACGTTCCTGCTGCAATTCCGGCCACTGCAGAGTCAGAGGTCTTCCGTCCAAGTTTTATTTCTTCCCACAAAAATGGTTCTGCCCAAGTGGATTTTACCGTATTTCCTGAAGCAGCCAAAGCCAAAATTCGCAGACATTATGTCTGCCTGATCCGGATCATCGACGAGCAGGTGGGAAAGATTATGCAGGTTCTCAATCAGCAGAACAATTCCCGTGAAACAGTAATTTTGTTTACTTCTGATCACGGAGATTTTCTGGGTGATTTCGACATGGTCGGTAAGGAGTTGTTTCACCAACCTTCCATCCGCATCCCGCTGATTGCTTCTGGAGCTTCCTTAAAGTGCTCTCGTTCTAAGGCCTTGGTCTCTTTGACCGATTTATTTTCCACAATCATGCAAATAGCCGGAATTAAACGAGTCCTTCAGGACTCAGTACCTCTTCCCCTGACAGTAGAGGACGTAATGACACGTACGGGTATTCTAGGAGCCACTGGTTCCGGAGTAATGTGGTTGACCTTACGCTGGAAACTCGCGTACTACAAGAACGGATCAGCCACTCTTCATGATATTATGAATGACCCGCAGGAACAGCACAACCGCTTCTCTGATCCGGTATGCGCTGAAATAAGGGATGAACTAGATCGGCAAATGATGGCGAAAATACTGCAGTCCGTGACCGAGGGGCACTTGGATAAATCGTATCCTTACATGACAATGTCTCCAGAACATCCAGGACATTACCCAAACTGGAAACGCCCCTATCCGGCAGATAGATGGTCATGACGGTTTGGCGGTATAAATGGTTGGAGCAAGGCTGGAAGGCCGGCCTGAACCTCAGTGCATGTCCGTAACTCGCATTCATGAACCCTTCTTTGAAAAATGAACCAGGCAGTTCCCTAACCACAACGGGACCCGCAGCCATTGCAAAGAATGACAATGTATTTCGTGAGGACGATGCGTTTGATGTCGCCCCCAATTGGAAACTGGTGTGGTGGCGTTTCAAAAAACATCGGCTGGCACTGGTCAGTGGCGTGGTCCTCATAATCATTGCCCTGATCGCCGTTTTCCCAGATTTCTTTAGCACGCGGAACCCGCACAAAACCAGCGCGATGCAGTCGTTCATGCCAGTCCAAGGCATCCATTTCTTTCAAGACGGGAATTTCAGTCCTCATATGGACAAATTGGTGGGAAAACGCAATTCCAGGACATTGAAGATGGAGTGGAAACCTCATGAAACCCGAAAGATTCCCATTGGTTTTTTTGTGAAAGGGTATGACTACCGGATCTTGGGTGTGATCGGGACAGACATTCACCTGTTCGGGGTCAGCGATCTGAAATCACGGCAAACGATTCATTTACTAGGAACGGATCGGTTGGGCCGGGATCAATGGTCGAGGTTGATGCACGGGACACGGGTATCGTTGTCCATTGGCCTAGTCGCCGTGCTCCTCAGCATTTTTTTTGGCATCCTGCTCGGCGGCATTTCCGGATACTATGGTGGCTGGGTGGACTTGATCATCCAGCGTTTCATTGAAATCCTGCAGTCTTTGCCACCAATTCCTATCTGGATGGCGTTGACCGCCTCACTTCCAAGAAATTGGTCCGTGGAGCAAACCTATTTTGCCATCACCATCATCCTTGCGATGATCGGCTGGACTACATTGGGACGAGAAGTCAGGGGGCGTTTTCTTTCAATGCGCGAGGAGGATTTCGTAATGGCCGCTCATTTGTCCGGGTGCAGTCAAATGCGGATCATCTTCCGCCATATGCTTCCGACGTTTACCAGCCACATCATTGCCACCAGCACTCTGGCGGTTCCGGTCATGATCATCAACGAAACCTTCCTCAGTTTCCTCGGACTTGGGTTGCGCCCGCCGGCAATCAGCTGGGGGGTTTTGCTGCAGGAAGCCCAGAATCTCCAGTCGATTGCGCTTGCCCCGTGGTTGCTGCTACCCGGATTGGCAGTGATCATCACCGTACTGGCGTTGAACATTCTGGGGGACGGTTTGCGCGATGCGGCTGATCCATATAGTTGATGACAAAACAGACGATGCCCTTGATGCCTGAAGCAAAACCGCTGTTGTCGGTGGAGAACCTCAAAACCTGTTTTGAACTTGACGAAGGAACGGTGAAAGCTGTTGACGGTGTTAGTTTTGTCGTCCATCCCAGCAAAGTTTTAGGCATCGTCGGAGAAAGCGGATGCGGCAAGAGTGTCACGATCAAATCAATCCTGCGCATTGTAGAAAAACCCGGACGCATCACCGCAGGTAAAATCCTGTTCCAAAGTACCAAGTCTAAAGGGCGATCAGAAGCGGAGTTCATTGACTTGGCCCAGTTGGAACCACGAGGCAGACAAATCCGTTCCATACGCGGAAATGAAATCGCTCTGATACCTCAAGAACCAATGGCGGCCTTCAGTCCTGTACACACTATTGGCAATCAAATAACTGAGGCAGTTCTGTTGCACAGGTCTATTGATTCTTCTGAAGCTCAACGGATTGCGGTAGAACGTCTTCACGAAGTGGGGGTTCCGAATCCGGAACGTTGCATGGACATGTATTCATGGGAACTGAGTGGTGGACTGAGGCAGAGGGCGATGATTGGCATGGCGTTGATCTGCGAACCTTCGTTGCTGATTGCCGATGAACCAACCACGGCCATTGATGTGACCACCCAAGCACAGGTCCTCAATCTGCTCCGGAAACTTCAAAAGGAACACAACACCGCCATCATTTTCATCACACATGATTTGGGTGTGATTGCCCAACTGGCTGATGATGTCGTCGTGATGTATCTCGGACGGGTGATGGAAGTTGGTCCCATTGATGACATTTTCCACAACCCTCAGCATCCCTACACCAAGGCTTTGTTGAAATCAATTCCGACGATCAACACAGTCAACCGTTCTCGGTTGCCCACCATCGAAGGTTCAATCCCACATCCCTTTCACCGTCCCAAAGGCTGTCCGTTTTACCAACGCTGCCCGGAGGCGATGCCAGGTTCTTGCGATCAGCAGCTTCCGGCGCTGCATCCAGTTACAGATCATCAATCAGTCAGTTGTTTCAAGTTACATGAATTTGTTGATCAATCCTGATTTACCATCCGCGGGTCCATTCCAAAAAGCCGAACGTGAATCCTGAACCAGAAATTACCACCAAGATACTGGAAGTTAAAGATCTGAAAAAGTACTTTCCCATCCGGAAAGGGCTTTTCAAGAAAACGGTGGGGCAGGTGAAATCCGTCGATGCCGTGAATTTTTACATTGAGGAAGGCGAGACCCTTGGGCTTGTCGGAGAAAGCGGATGCGGCAAGACCACGACAGCACGCTGCATTCTGGGGGCAATTACCCCGACTGACGGCGAGATCTGGTTTCAGACTTCCGATCAGAAATTGGTCGATGTGACAAGTTTGTCCAAGAACAAAATCCGTCCGCTGCGTCGTGAGATGCAGTTGATTTTCCAGGATCCGTTTGCTTCCCTGAATCCGCGCATGAATCTGTTCGATCTTGTTGGTGAACCGATGTTGGTGAACGGTTTGACGAACCGAAAAGAGCGCACAGAACAAGTGGCCGAACTGCTGCGGCTCGTCGGGTTGCGCCCTGAGTATATGAGACGGTTTCCACATGCTTTCAGCGGAGGACAACGGCAACGCATTGTCATCGCACGGGCACTGGCGCTGAAGCCGCGTCTGGTGATCGCTGATGAACCGGTTTCCGCTCTGGATGTCTCCGTGCAGGCGCAGGTTCTCAATCTGATGCTGGAATTGCAGGAACGTTTGAATTTGACCTACCTCTTTGTGGCGCATGACCTCAGCGTGATCAAGCACATCAGTAACCGGGTGGCCGTCATGTATGTGGGTAAGATCATCGAGACCGCGACAACAGAAACTCTTTTTAATACGCCAAAACACCCCTACACTGCTGCCTTGATGTCGGCAGTCCCGGTATCGGATCCACGTGTGCGATCTAGAATGAGACCGCTTGAGGGAGATGTCCCCAGTCCTGCGAATCCTCCCTCCGGTTGTTATTTTCATCCCCGTTGTCCGCATGCCATTGAACATTGCCGAACGCATGCCCCGGAGTTGAAGCAAGTGTCTTCCAAGCATTACGTCAGTTGCCATCGACATGCCGAGCTGCAACTGGCCGGTGTGGTTTGAAACCAATTTGCTCAAACTCTACTCCAGCCAGATAAATGCTTTTTGATTCATCCAAACCGCCGGTGACGGATTCGGAAGGTCTTCTGCAATCACGGCCCATCGAAGCGGAACCGAAATCATGGCAAGGAGCATCCAGAGTCATCAGTTCCGGACTTTGTGATTTGCAGGTCAATGGATTTGCAGGAGTGGATTACAACGATCCTTCCCTGACACCAGAAGCGTTCGAGCAATCCCTTTTCTCCATGCTGCGGACCGGAGTGACGACTTGCCTGCCAACGGTCATTACCGGAAGCGAAGACTGGCAAACCCAATGTTTTCTGGCCTTGGAAGCAGGACGTAACGCTTCTAATCTTGCTCAGGTCATGGTTCTTGGGTATCACTTGGAAGGTCCGTTTCTTAATCCGGAAGAGGGGTTCCGAGGATGTCATCCAGCTCAGTGGATGGGTTCAGCGAATTGGGATCATTTTGAACGACTTCAAGAAGCAGCCGGGGGACGAATCCGTCTGATCACGGTTGCTCCGGAAATCAAGGGCGTGTTGGAGTTGATTCCGAAGTGGGTGGAGCAGGGCATAACCGTAGCTCTCGGACATTGCAATCCCAGCCGAGATATTTTGCTGCGGGCGGCCGATGCCGGTGCCACGCTTGCGACCCACTTGGGGAACGGGATTGCTCAAATGTTACCAAAAACAGACAATCCCATTTTAGGTCAACTGGCAGAAGATCGTTTCAGTGCAAGTTTCATTGCTGACGGGTTTCATCAACAACCGCACGTCCTCGGGGTTTACCTGCGGGCAAAACAATCATCCCGGACGATTCTCGTGACCGATGGCACCGCTGGATCAGCCTCACTCCCCGGAAGTTACTCGTTAGGGACGACCCTAATCGAACGTCAGACCGAATCGGTTGTCTACCTTCCCGGAACTAGGCGCCTTGCCGGTTCGGCGACAACCCTGTCCGACTGTGTGGCTAATGTGGTCAATTGGTTCCGAACACCCTTTGACGAGGCGATCCGCTGGTCGTCAGAGCATCCCCGTCGACTCATCGGCCTTGCTGAAAAACAAAATATAGGGGATCCCAGAGTTCAAATCTTTTGGAAGGTTGAAACTAACGGTCCCGTTGTTTCTCGGGTTTGTTTAGGAAATTGGGATTTGGAAATCGTGTGAATTCATTAAAATTGTTGAAACTGACGAACCGTCGCTGAATCTCACAAACTGCCACCTCACTCCGATCATTCAAAGTCCGAGTGGTTATTGAATAGGAGCCGAATCATGACCTCAGAGCGTTATAACCATCCCAATCGTCTTTTCCCGGTAGAACCCAACCTGCGTTCTGTCGCCCGGCGGCTCTACGCGGAAGTAAAAAACCTGCCGATCGTCAGCCCGCATGGACACACGGACCCCGTGTGGTTTGCGGACAACGAGCCTTTCGGTAACGCCACCGACCTGTTTCTGATTCCGGACCACTACCTCTTTCGTATGCTCTACAGCCAAGGGGTTTCACTGGAATCGCTGGGCTTTTCAGCACGGGACGGAACCGCAGTTGAAACCGACCGCCGCAAGATTTGGCGGACCTTTGCGGAACATTTCTATCTCTTCCGGGGCACTCCGTCACGGATGTGGTTTGACCACGCGCTTCACGAAGTACTGAGTGTGGAATTGCCGTTCACTCCGGAACATGCGGACTCGATCTACGATGAGGTCAACGCGAAACTCTCCACCGACGACTTCAGGCCGCGTGCTCTTTTTGAACGCTTTAATATCGAAGTCATCGCCACCACTGAATCACCACTGGATGATTTGAGACACCATCAGAAGCTGCGGAAATCCGGATGGTCTGGCAAGGTGATCACGGCGTATCGTCCGGACCCGGTGGTGGATCCAGAGTTCGAGGGCTTTGTGGAAAACATCACAAGGCTGGGGGAACTGACTGGCGAGAACACGACCACATGGTCCGGCTACCTCAGGGGCCTGATGCAGCGACGTGAGTTTTTCAAGTCGCTGGGAGCGACCTCAACCGACCACGGCCACCCAAGCGCCGTCACCGCCAACTTGGAACGTTCCGAATGCGAAACCCTGTTCGCAGGCGCGCTGAACGGAAAACTTTCGGAAAAGAAGGCAGAAATGTTCCGTGGGCAAATGCTGACCGAGATGGCTGGCATGAGCCTAGAGGACGGGCTAGTGATGCAAATCCACCCCGGCTCGTTCCGCAACCACAACCGTTCTCTATTCGCAGGCTGCGGAAGGGATATGGGGGCAGATATCCCGATGCGGACGGATTATGTGCAGGCCCTGCAGCCACTGCTCAACCGCTTCGGCAACGAACAGGGGCTGAGCGTGATTCTGTTCACTCTAGACGAAACCAGTTACAGCCGTGAACTGGCACCCCTTGCGGGGCACTACCCGATTCTTAAATTGGGCCCACCTTGGTGGTTCCACGACAGTCCGGAAGGTATGCTGCGCTTCCGTAGACAGACGACGGAAACCGCAGGATTCTACAACACGGTTGGTTTTAACGACGACACCCGTGCATTTTTATCCATTCCGGCACGACATGACATGGCACGTCGTATCGATTGCCGATTCCTCGCCGAACTGGTCTGCGAGCATCGACTTCCGGAAGACGAAGCGCGTGAAATCGCGATTGACCTAGCTTATAATCTTGTCAAAAAAACATACCATCTGGCATAAATGGCGGCTTTGATGAATACCACGATGGCCCGTCTGAGAGATAGTTTTTCGCTTCCGGGGGAGGTGAGGGTTCCGGGATACTCTAGGAGTCAAACCGGCATTGGCATCGTCCACCTCGGTATCGGAGCCTTTCACCGCGCACATCAGGCGCTCTACACTGAAGAAGTGCTGGAAAATTCCGGTGGCAACTGGGCCATCTGTGGAGTGAGCCTTCGCAGCCCGAAAGTCCGCGATCAACTTGCGCCGCAGGACGGGCTTTACACTTTGCTGGAACGCGATGGTTCCGGAGATCGGATGCGGATCATCGGAGCAGTGCGGGAGGTGCTGTTCGCTCCAGAATCACCGGAAACCGTTTTGGAGCGTATGTCCACTCCGGAAACGCGCATTGTCTCGCTCACGGTCAGCGAGAAGGGGTACTGCCACGACCCCGCAACTGGTAAACTGAACACAGATCATCCGGACGTGCAGCATGACTTGCGGCATCCGGATTGTCCTCGCGGCGCACTGGGGTTTCTTGTGGAGGCCCTGCGCTTGCGCAAGGAAAGCGGTCTTCCGGGTTTTACCGTGCTGTGCTGCGATAACCTTCCGGAGAACGGTCGGGCCGTTCGGGGGTTGGTGCTGGAGTTCGCCGAGTGGCGTGACCCAAAGTTGGCGAACTGGATCGAGGCAAATGCCACCTTCCCCTGCACGATGGTGGACCGCATCGTTCCGGCGACAACTGATGTAGATCGCGACAGCGTTGCGCGCAGCTTTGGAATCCGGGACGAAGGCGTGGTGGTCGGTGAGCCGTTCCGACAATGGGTGATCGAGGATCGCTTCGTCTGCGGTCGTCCGGTTTGGGAAAAGGTCGGGGCAGAGTTGGTGGAAGACGTTCGGCCCTACGAGGCGATGAAGTTAAGGCTACTCAACGGCACGCATTCCACGCTGGCTTACCTCGGTTATCTTGCCGGCTACGAGCATGTCTCGGATGTGATGGAACGCCTGGAGTTCGTCAAATTGCTCCGAGCGATGATGGCCGAGGAGATTGCCCCGACCCTGCAAATGCCTGCCGGAGTGGAACTCACTGCATATCAAGCCGCCTTGCTTGTGCGCTTCTCCAACCCCGCGCTGAAGCACCGTACTTGGCAAATTGCCATGGACGGATCGCAAAAGCTGCCCCAGCGCCTCCTCGGCACGATCCGAGATCGCTTCGCCTCCGGGCTTGCATTTCCACGTCTGGCTTTGGCGGTTGCGGGCTGGATGCGCTTCGTGGTGGGACGGGACGAACAGGGGCATCCCCTTGAGGTGTGCGACCCGCTGGCCGAGCAGTTCCGGCAAATCGCCGAGGAGACCGGGATGCTTCGCGACGATGTGCTGGATACCGCATGTGCCGAAGCCTACGTCCATCGCCTCCTCGCCCTTCGGCCAATCTTCGGGGACGACCTCCCTGCAGTTCCAGAATTTGCGACTGCCGTTATGACGGCTTTCCAGCAGTTGCTGGAAGCTGGTGTGTCTGAGGCCGTCAGGCGCTCTGCCTGAATACGATTTCTGGCTTTCCCAACCCCTCCGGGAATCCTCACTTGAAGATGCGTCAGGCGTGTGTATCATTGATTGGTTCTACTAAGGATTGAATGTTCGAGTCCAAAAATTTGATAGTCCCCCTCTGGAGTGTTATTTCTCTGAAAACCGGGGAAAATAGCTGAAAACCGGGGGAAACTCACTGGGAAACGCCGTCTTTTTGCAAAATCCCAACACTTGACAGGGTGAATTGTGCTGAGGACAGGCACCAACACTCCAGAGGGGAACTATCAAAAATTTATTGGAGCGTTAACCCCCATTCCAACTAAAATATGCCTTCCATGAACGGTGCCGAAGCAATTGTGAAATCTCTCCAACAGTATGGAGTGGACAGCGTTTTTGGTTTGCCGGGAGGGCAACTTGATCATCTTTTTGATGCCATCTACAAAACAGATGGGAAGCTCAAACTCATTCATTCCCGGCATGAACAAGGGGCGGCGTACATGGCTTACGGCTATGCTCGTTCTACGGGACGAGTCGGGACCTACATCGTTGTCCCCGGTCCCGGACTGCTGAACACTACGGCGGCCCTCTGCACGGCTTACGCTTGCAATACCCCTGTCTTATGCCTGACCGGACAAATCCCCTCTGCTGGAATTGGAACGGGCCGGGGCTACCTTCACGAAATTCCGGATCAACTTGGACTCATCCAGAAACTGACGAAGTGGGCGGCTCGGATTGAACACCCCACCCAAGCTCCGGATCGAGTTCGGGAA
>Ga0209501_10001889_pt1 | contig 22582 bp, 18 predicted proteins | sample ArcticOcean_MG_C_4_FD_187434 | JGI IMG/M metagenome (GOLD analysis project Ga0209501, IMG submission 187434) | Marine microbial communities from western Arctic Ocean - ArcticOcean_MG_CB4_134 (SPAdes) (version 2) | ecosystem: Environmental > Aquatic > Marine > Oceanic | place: Arctic Ocean...
AATGGAACCGCTTACGCAGCCACGAAAAGATGACGCTCGTCGTCGAAGGACGTTCCTTCCAAGACGGAATTCTGCAGGAATTCGCCGCTTAGAAACATTTTCATAACACAACAATTGACAATAGCTCACGCCCCGTTGCTGTCGGTGAGCCGGCATTCTGTGGTAAGATGGCACAACAAACGATTGACAGATTGTCGTCTCAAGTTCGAGCAGGTGATATTTGTTATGCAACGCTCCGTTTCTCTCTTTGTTCTGGTGTCCCTTTTCGTTCTTGTGACCGTCGCATCGAGCGGGATCGCTTTCGCTGACGACAACAAAATCGACTACCTCACCGAGATCAAGCCGGTTCTTGCCTCGCGGTGCTTTTCCTGTCACGGCGGATTGAAACAGGAATCCGGACTGCGGCTCGATACGGTCGCCTTGATGCGAAAAGGGGGCGAAGGCGGAACAGCGGTTGTGCCGGGGAACTCCGCCAAGTCGATTTTGTTGGAACGCATTTCCGCGATCGACGAAGATGTTCGCATGCCGCCGGAAGGCAAACCGCTGACGAAGAAGCAGATCGCGGCAATCTCCGCATGGATCGAGCGGGGAGCAACAGCTCCCGCGGACGAGAAACCTGAAGAGGATGCACGCCGTCATTGGTCGTTCCGCAGCCCGGTTCGCCCGGCTGTTCCCAACGTGAAGAATCGCAAATGGGTTCGCAATCCGATCGATGCATTCATCGCTGCGCGCCACGAATCGTTTGAGTTGACGCCGGCTCCGGCTGCGACGAAGCCCGAACTGCTGCGCAGAGTTTACATCGATTTAATCGGCCTGCCGCCCAATCGAGAACAGCTGCACGCGTTCCTGGCCGACAATTCTCCCGATGCCTACGAGAAAGTGGTCGATCGTTTGCTCGACAGTCCGCAGTATGGCGAACGCTGGGGGCGACATTGGATGGACGTATGGCGATACAGCGACTGGTACGGCCGTCGTTCGGTGAACGACGTTCGCAACAGCTATCCGCATATCTGGCGGTGGCGCGACTGGATCATTCGTTCGCTGAACGAAGACAAGGGCTACGATCAGATGGTCCGCGAGATGTTGGCCGCCGACGAAATTGCGCCCGAAGACGATGAAACGATTGCCGCGCTTGGTTTTATCGTCCGCAACTGGTTTTCGCTCAACTACGACACCTGGAAGCAAGACCTCGTCGAGCACACGGGTAAAGCGTTTCTCGGGCTGCGATTGAATTGCGCTCATTGCCACGATCACAAGTACGATCCGATTCTCCAGAAAGAATACTTTCAGTTTCGCGCGTTTTTTGAGCCATTGGAATTGCGGCACGACCGTGTTCCCGGCGGCGTGGCGTTGGCGAAGTATCTGCGTTACACGCCGTCTGGAAGTGGAGCGCTCAAGCCGATCAAATCGGGCCTGCCGCGCGTGTACGATCACTATTTCGACCAGGCAACGTTCATGTACAAGTTGGGCGACCCACGCGACCGCTTCGAGGGACCTCCTGTCACGCCGGCAACTCCGGTGTTTTTGGACGGGCCGAAAATTGCCGCAGAAATTGAACAGATCAAACTACCGCCGGTGGCATCGTATCCCGGGCTGAAACCGTTTTCCCAACGGGCCGAAGTGGAACAGCGGATTAGCACGGTCAAATCGGCCGAAGCGGAACTCGGCAAGTTGAAACAGCCATCGGTTCCGGCAGCGAAGTTAGTTGCCGAGGCGAAACTGGCGTCGGCCCGGGCGGAGTTGACGGCAATAGAGGCACGCGTTGCTGCTGACAATTCAAAATATCGAGGTGAACTCGGCGACCCCGATTTGTTGGCCCAAACCGCGTCGAAGGCCGAACGTCAGGCGAAACTGGCGGTCGCCCAGCTACAACTAGCGCAGGCTCAGCTGGCGGTGACGGCAGCGGGTGCCGATTCGAAGGCGTTGAAGAAAGCACAGGCCGCACTGACGGCGGCGCAGAAATCTGTCGAAGTCGCGAAAAAAGCAGCCGCGAAAGTGAGTGCCGATTACACGCCGCTTGGCCCGAAATATCCGACCGTCAGCACCGGTCGCCGCAAGGCGTTGGCCGAGTGGATCGGCAACCGGCAGAATCCACTGACAGCTCGCGTGGCCGTCAATCACATTTGGATGCGGCACTTCGGGCGGCCGATTGTTGAGAGTGTGTTCGACTTCGGCCGCAGCGGAACGCGTCCCTCGCATCCCGATCTGATCGACTGGCTGGCAGTGGAATTGATGCAGCCCTCCGTTGCTCCGTTGCCAGGGAATGATTGGAGTATGAAGCACATTCACCGGCTCATTGTCACCAGTAACACGTATCGGATGAATTCCAAGACCCCGGGCGATTCGCCAAACCTGAAACACGACAAAGACAACCGGTGGTGGTGGAGATTCGATCGGCAGCGGATGCAGGCAGAAGTTGTTCGTGACAGTATTCTCCATGTGGCTGATGCGCTGGATGCGACCATTGGCGGTGAGGAACTCGATCCAAAACTCGAAGCGACCACACAACGACGCAGCTTGTATTATGCCGTCTATCCTGAGGGCGGCGGCGTGATGAAATTTCTGGAGACGTTCGATCCGGCTGATCCGATCGACTGCTATCGCCGCAAGGGGAGCATCGTGCCGCAGCAGGCGCTCGCGCTCTCGAACAGCCAACTGGCAATCCATCATGGCCGCCTGTTGGCCCGCGCTCTTTCTACTGAGATTGGGCAAGGAGAAGGCGACTTGATTGAACAACAAACGTTGTTTATCACGGCGGCCTTCGAGCAGATTCTCACTCGATCGCCGACTGACAAAGAAAGCGAGTTCTGCATCGCCTTCTTGAAGAAGCAGCAGGAACTTTACGGACAGCCGAATCAGAAAGCGGGTGCAACGGCCAAGGGCGTGGTTGCCGCCGCGACCGATCCGCTGTTACGCGCCCGTGAAAGTCTGGTGCGAGTTTTGTTGAACCATAACGATTTCGTTACGATCCACTGACGGTGAATGTCAGCTGGCTGTTGAAGGGCCGCTAAACGGCAAGCCGGATTTTGTTCGTCTGCGATTGAGGACTGTGAACCGATGACGTTTCAACAGCGAAATGCCGGCCCCTGTTTTGGGCGCGTTCCGCGAAGAACCTTCCTGGCCGATTTCGGCATGGGTTTCACCGGCCTTGCGCTCGGTTCGCTTTTACTGGATGATGGGATCGCCAGAGCCGAGGCGACAACGAAATGGTCGCCGCCCACCGGTCAACCGCAATTCCCGCCGAAAGCGAAGAGTGTCATCTGGGTGTTTCTCTCCGGCGGTTACAGCCAGTTGGAAACTTTCGATCCGAAACCGGCGCTGACGAAGTATGCGGGCAAGACATTCAAAGAGACGCCGTTTGACGATCCGTTGCAGTCCCCGCTACACGATGCGCGCTCCCGTTCGGTCATCGAAAAGGTACGCGACAAGTACGCCAAGATTTATCCCACGCAGGTTGGCTTCAAGAAGTACGGCGAGAGCGGGATCGAAGTCAGCGACTGGTTTCCGCACGTGGGAAGTTGCGTCGATGACATCTCATTCGTTCGCAACATGTATACGACCGACAACGACCACGCGGCCGAAAACCAAATTCACACCGGTCGCCACAAGCTCGACGAGACGCAGCCGAGCATCGGCGCGTGGGTGACCTATGGGCTGGCCAGCGGCAACGGGAACATTCCGCAGTTCGTCGTACTCGGCGGACCAACGCGTCCCGATACGAGCCAGAGTTTCGAGTCGTACTATCTCGGCCCCAAATATGGCGGCATCCCGCTTGCGCTCGATCCCAACAATCCACTGCCCTATGGACGCCGCAGTGGCGACATTCTGCTCGAAGAGCAACGCAACGAATTTGATTTGGTGAATAAACTGAATCAATTGTCGGCCGTCGAATACCCGAACGACGAAGCGCTCAGCGCCCGCATCCGTTCGTACGAATTGGCCTTCAACATGCAGAAGGCGGTTCCCGAAGCAGTCGATCTTGCGGGCGAAACCAAAGAAGTTCAGCAGTTGTATGGGCTGGATAATGCAAACACCCGTCTGGCTGGTCGTCGAATGCTGGCCGCGCGCCGGATGGTGGAACGCGGTGTTCGATTTGTGCAAGTCTATCCGAGTCCCTACGGGGTGTGGGATTCACATAAGAATCTGAAGAAACTCCACGCGGCGCAGTCGGCGAAAATCGACAAACCGGTTGCCGGTCTACTGAAAGACTTGAAACGACGCGGGCTGTTGGACGATGTGCTGGTGGTGTTCTGCACGGAATTCGGTCGCACACCGGCGGTCGAGGAACGCAGTGGCGGAACCGATGGTCGCGACCATCATCCGCACGGATTCACCGTCTGGTTTGCGGGCGCCGGTGTGAAGGGCGGCCACGTCCACGGCGCGACCGACGAACTCGGTTTTCACGCGATCGAGCCAGGCCATTACATCACCGACATGCACGCCACCGTCCTGCACCTGATGGGTCTCGATGGCCGCAAGCTGGAAATCCCCGGCCGCAAACGGCTCGACGTCGATCACGGAATGCCCATTCGCGATATTCTCGCATGATCTACAACGCAACGTGAAGCATGTATTCCATTTAGCCGCTCCGCTCGCGGGGCGTGTCGATGACGTTTCGGCTCGGCACACACGGGGCAAGCCCCGCGGCTAAATGGATCTGCCCCTCTCTTTCGCAGGCCGATTGCAACGCTCAACGCGGTTGTATCGATTGTGTCCCAGAGACTCGACGGGGAAACCTCTTCGCGTGAACGACAACCAGTCGCATCCGCAGATTACAAGCTAGGTTTGCATTGCCGCAACAGAGTGGATGGACTGCGCAGATTCTGCATGACTGGCATACGCGTCGCGCCCCTTCGTCCGTGGTTCTTTTCTGTTCGTTCGGATGCGAGTCGGCGGATCTCCCATGTGCCAAGACAAGCTGCCAAAACGTGGACAATTCCTGCGACGATCGAGATGGTTCTGGATCTGCTCGATTATCGCAGTGGGCTTGGCATTTGGCTGTGGATACTTCCGGCACTCCCAGCAGGAATTCACGGCCACCGTTAACCGGGCCGTTATCGAACAGCAATTGGCGATGGAACGCGCGGAAGAAGCGGAACAACTTCGGCTGGCTGCCGAAGACAAAGTCCGGCGCGAAAAAGAGCGAAAAGAGGCCGACCGACTCGCCGACATAGAGCGAGAAAAATGGGTTCAGGTGATCGCCAGAACCTCGCAGGACTCCGCAGAACTGCCAAATCAACGACCCAAACGAGCGATCAACGAGTTTTCTGCCGACCAGATTTCCAAAGTGGTCACCGCAGGCGATGCCGGATTCTGGTCGCTTCGTCCGCTACGATTTGTCGATCTGTCGGCAGAGAAGAACGACAGCTGGTCGTCAAATCCCATCGATCAGCTCATTCTCGCGAAACTGCATCAGGCAGGTATTGAGCCGAGCGCACCGGCAAGCCGGCGTGTGTTGGCCCGACGGATATGGTTCGACATGATCGGGCTGCCTCCAACGCCCGAGGATGTCGAGGCGTTCGTCAACGACACCGCGCCCGATAGTTATTCTCGGCTGGTCGAGCGACTGTTGACCGACGGTGCATTTGGCGAGCGCTGGGGACGTGTCTGGCTCGACTTGGCGCGGTATGCCGACAGCAATGGTTACGAAGAGGACGAACTGCGGCCCAACGCGTTTCGGCGCGCCGTGTGTCGGTTCGTGGGTCAACTACGGTCTTGGCACCGAAAACAAGGATCTCCCGGGGTTTGTCGTGATGTACGATCCCCGCAGTTCGCCCGAAGGGGGCGCGAATCTGTGGGATTCGGGCTTTCTGCCGGGCAATAATCAAGGCGTCACATTTCGCGGCTCCGACAAGCCGATTTTGTACCTGAAGCGTCCCGCCGAATTGACCGGCAAGAAACAACTCGCCCAACTGAAGTTGATGCGGGCGCTCAACCAGCAGCACCTGTTGAAACATCCGAACGACGGATCGGAATTACAGGCGCGCATTCAATCGCTGGAGACGGCCTATCGCATGCAGACTTCGGCTTCAAACATCGTCGATGTCTCACGGGAATCGCAGCACACACAGAACCTGTATGGGATGGATGATCCCGAAAACCGGGTGTTCGGCACGCAACTGCTCATGGCACGCCGCATGGTCGCAGTGTGGCCGGATTGTATTGCGCTGCCGCTGCAGACGGCCATTGGCCAGAGTGAGTTCTTAATACGAAAAGGTCGTCGAGAGTTATGCGACATTCTTGCTTCCAACTCGATCAATGCCCATCAGCGGATTCGCGACGGATTGGTGCCACTCTCGTGGAGATGGCCGTTATCCTGCCGATTCTGATGACGCTGGTTCTGGGCGCGCTCGAGATTGGGCGGGGCATTATGGTTAAGCACGTACTCGAAGAGGCAGCCCGTTCGGCATGTCGCGATGCGACATTGGGGAACGGGCTGGCGAGCGAAGCCGAAGCCACCGTCGATCAAAAAATGACCGAAGCAGGAATCGGCGGTTACACAACAACGGTCACTTCAACATCGATTGGAGCGGGGGCCGCGTTGAAGGTGACGACGGTCACAATTTCCGTACCACATTCGCAGGTCGCCTGGTTTTCTTCACCAAGATTTATGACCGGATCTGTTTTGACCGGTGAATGCATGATGTTTTCTGAATCGAATGTGCCGGGGAGCTGAGCAGACGACCCACAACGACGATGACCGACTGCATTGAAACAATTGAGACATTCTGACGCCCGAAGATGGAGTGCATCATCGCCGATTCGACGTAAATTCGCCCAAACGACTGCTTCCACTCCGTGATGCGGCGGTGGAGAGAAGAAAAGCATCTGGCAGGTTGTCGATACTCTTGCGAGCAAATCAAATGAGAAGTTACCGTTCCATCGTCAGTCGATACTTGGGTTGGCGAAAAAACCGCAAAGGCGCGGCGGCAGTCGAGCTGGCGATTATTTCGCCGGTGTTATTGCTGCTGATCGCCGGCTCGTTGGAATTCGGCCAAGCGGTGATGGTTAAAAACCTGCTGGAAGAAACCGCCCGCGCCGGTTGCCGGGTTGCCACCATGGAGGGCGCAACAGAGGCGGATGTGCTGGAAGTGATCGATGCGGCAATGGAGATTGCCGACATCGCTGGTTACACAGTCACAATTGATCCGAATCCGCCTGGAGCTGCCGAGCATCTCGAGCCGATCACCGTCTCGGTTTCCATTCCGTTTTCGGGTGTGTCGTGGCTCGCGGCACCAACATTTCTATCCGACGAGACACTGACCGGCACCTGTGTCATGCCCGCGCAGTCAACCACTCCCGGTGGCACTAAGAAAATCGATACGAAGAAGTCTGACAACAAGAAGACCGACACCAAGAAATCCAAGAAGACTGGTACGAAGAAAACCGACACCAAGAAGACTGATACGAAAAAGACTGATACCAAGAAAACGGGCACCAAGAAGTAACTTCGGACGCGGAATGTCGTAAATCGTTTGAGAAAAGGTAATGATCGCTTCGCACGCTTAGGTCGATCTGTACCAATGAAACGAATGAATCAAAGTCCACCGGGGCATCGTTGGCCAACGCCGCAGCGGCGTGGGGCAATCATGGCGCTCATGCCGGCGATTATCGTCTTGCTGTGCATGGTCGTCGGATTTTCATTCGACATGGGATACCTCTATCTTGTGAAAAGCGACCTGCAAAGTGCGTCGGATTCGGCGGCTTTGGCGGCGGCGTTCAAAATGAGCGAGAAGAACGGCGCAAAAGTCAAACCGGTCACAACCCAGGCCATCCTGTACGCCGAACTCAACGAGCCGGACTACGGCAACGTGCTGGTTGCCGGTGACGTCGAGATGGGATCGTGGGACTTCGGTTCTAAGAGCTTCACACCGGGCAATGGGAAGGCCAACGCGGTGCGGACAATCGTTCGCCGTGACGGCACGAACACAGCGAAGGTTAAGATGTTCTTTATGTCGTTGTTCGGCGTGAACGAAGTCGCGGTGACAGCGACTTCCATCGCGGCCTTTGAAGTCGATAAGAAGGGCAAGCGATCTTCGTTGGCCCGGCTCGTGCAATAGCCTGACATCCGATTCTGCAATGGCTACTCCAGCAGCGTCTGAACCGCCGCGTGCGGCAGGAAGTTCATCACCAGCGGTTGTGAACCGTCGGCTTGCGCCTGTTGCCAGGTTGCGTAGAAACCGTCGCTTGTCGCCAGCACATCAACATAGCGACTGCAACCGCTGCCATGCGGGCTGACGAAGAGTGGGCGATTCTGCGACAGTCGCTCGATTTGGGTGAAATCACCGTCAACCCAATAGCCGGCACCACCCAGTTCTTCGCACGAATATCCACGCGGACGCCGCACCGCCGTTTTGTGTTCATCGTGATCGCGAACACATTCTCCGCCATCGTAGAACATCAACGAAACCTGCGTATCGGCGAAGGCACCAATGCGTGGAACATCGAGCACACACGTGCCGCGCGTCATCGCCACGTCCCATGTGAAACCGCGCGGAAAGAAATCGAACATCGGCTCGGCGAACCTTTCGCTTTCGCCATGCCGGATCGCATAACCGGTGTTCGACGACGACCAGCAGAACGGGTGACTGCAAAACAGCAGCATGAAATCATCGCCGGGCGTCGTGTATGTAAAGGGATCTTTGACATGCACAAAGCGTGGATCGCACGACGCGGCGACCGTTTCCTGCGCCGCATCCTTTAAGCCTTCGACTGACGATGCACGGCGGCGGTCAATCGACCAGACACCGGTCCCCGGTTTCAGATGGTCCTCGAATCCCGACGGATAGCCGACGCCATCTTTTTCCGTCGAGATGAACAACTCGTATCCGTCGTCGTTGCAAACGATCGCGGCCCCCTCGATCGACAGCACCGTTCGGTCATCCCGGCTGAGCGCGGCCTTGTCGAGTCGCAGCACCTTCTGAAACGATTGGCCGCGATCACTCGATGCAAACATCGCCAACTCGAAACCGCGCTCACCCGCTGCGACACCGGTCCGCGAGTCACCGGCGTTGCGATATCGGCCGACGAGATAAAACGTCCCATCGTTTGCCTCAACCAGATTCCCGCCGCCAAACCAGAACCCCGGTTCCAGTTGCATAGGCGGTACAACAACCCGCGCCTGTTGCTGATCAATCAGCGCAAGAGCAAAACGGGCGAGCTTGTCGGTGAGTCGTCGCATTCAGAAAGTGATCCCCATTTCACCGCAAACAATCAGTGGCCGCGCCGGACCCAATGTCGCCAACATATTGCCGGTTCACACGTCGCACAACCGGACGGCGTTCTGCGAAAACAATTGTGATTTCACGATCCGGAGCGACCGGTAATGGTGCACCCGAAAGAAGCTGTGACTCCGCCGCCGGCGGTAACGGAGCAGCTTCTTTCGGGTGCACCATTACCGACGGAGCGAAGGACTCCATTCGTTATCCCGGGGCGAAACGCCCGAGGAGGCTTCATGATCAAAATCGACTTACAGTCGAACATGAAACCAACAAGCTGAAATCACAATTGTCTTCGCGTGAGAACGCTATATCGTCGTGGGATCATACCTTTCTGTTTTGTCTCTTACCAGACACGCCGGCGGAAGCACGGTCGAGTTGCCTCACACAAAATTTCATCTGTCTTCGATCAATTGTGCAACCTGGTTGCAGGTCTCTCGGTACCCATCCGGGTCGATGAACGTTGCCAGCGCGAGATGGCCGTGGATGATGTGAATGTCAGGAAGCGAGGAAAGAGGCTGATTTGCAGAGCGCAGCCGGTGCAGCATCGCTCGTAGTAATCGTCGTTTCGGTCGCGGCAACGATACCCTTTCATTCACGACCAAGCCGGTCACAATTTGTCGTTGATGCTGCGACATCACGCGGGTCTTACGGCGAGCCGGCTGAAAGCCCTCGTCTTGTATGATCTGTTCTACAATTCGAATCAGCTGATGTGGCCGGCCCTCCCCGGAGAACGCCATATCGTCGGCGTATCGCGTGTAGGCCCACCCGGATTCCTCCGCCAGTCGTTTCAGCCGAATATCGAGACGACGTGAAACCAGATTTGCCAAATGCGGACTTGTCGGAGCCCCTTGCGGCAGCCGTGCGTTTCTCGTCACCAGTTTCACAACGATCTCACGCTCTGCTTCGGTCATCGGCAGGCTGAGAAGTTGTCGATTCACTCGCTCCGCACCGATTGAGGGAAAGAAGTCGCGAATGTCCATCGTCACAACCCACCGACGTCCGCAATGCCGCCGCGCATTGGTAACGATCGACCGCCCCCGCACGAACCCGTGTGCCGATTCATGTGTTGCGAGCCGATAGAGTAGCGAATCCAGCAATCTACGCTGTAGCTGCTTCAATTCGTTGCGGGGTGCCTCGATCCAGCGTTTCTTCTTTCCAGTGACCAGTGGATAGGCGTCATACAGTTCGTTGGCAGTTGCCGTGATTTCGTTCAAGCGCTGCAGCGGAACATTGAGTGATTCGACCAGATCGATCAAATCGTCTGATGTTTCATTAGCGCCAAGATCGAGTGCCGACCTGTTCATCTTCACTCACGCGAAGTTTTTCGGATCATGGATCAAACAATTACGACGACAAGCGTTACTGCAAATACAATGACAAAAGCGAGAACTGAGGCAAGACAACCGGTCTCTGCTTTTCCCCGTGATCGGGTACCCCGGCTGACTTTCGCCGACGCCTTTCGACCTTGTTGACCTGGCGATGCCGGTGCTGTTCCGCGACCAGTGACCGCCTGAGTCTCTTTCCAACCCGGCAGCTGCGCTGAGAGTCGTTGATAGCAGCGCAGGGCATACCACGTCTCATCCCGCCAACTAGCAGGTGCCATTTCCCCCCGCATTGCCCAGCGGACTTTCTTGTCAGCGGACGCAAACACCTCACAGAGGATGTCGAACAGTTCCGACAATACGCGGTGTACCAGACGAAGGTCGCAGTTTGCCTTAGTTGCGATGCGCACGGCCATCTGTCGTTTGACCGACAGCTGTGTCACATCGCCGTCTTCCATCTTCTCGAAAAACTCGATCCACCGTTCGCTGGCCGCCGTTCGCTGGCGCTGCTGAAGCCGAGATTGGATCGACTCGACCGACTTCGATTTGAACGACAGCGCTGTCTGATCTACGTTTCGGCAGAGGGAAAACGTGCCGAAATGGGGAATGACCAGCAGACGACCGTCGCGGTAGTGCTCCGGATCAACCAAGTCATCCCAGAATCTATCGACCACCCCTTCGGCATCGTCAACGCTCACGCCACAGGCGGCTGCAAGGTGGTCGATGATCAGCCGACTTGTAATCGGCGACGCATGAGCGAGGAGTTCTTGCCGAAGTCTTCGAATGTCCGAGGCGGTTTTCGGCGACTCGCTCTGTAGCGGTGCTGAATCTAAAATCGATGCGGCTTCAGGCGAATCGGCACTTTCAACGATGTCGGCTGAGAAGGAAACTGCACCTGGATCGCGGCTCCGGGCCAATTCGTTGACGTCATCGACATTGAACTTCCAATCACCAGCATCCGGGATGCCGGTGATCTCGCCGTGATTTCGCAGCTCCCTCAGTTCCTGCGGCGTAATACCGAGATGCGAGGCAGCTTCTTCGATGTTCAGATACTGATCTTCCATGGCACACACGAAACGGAAACAATGTGTGAAGGACCAACTCCGACTAAGGCTACCTGCAGCCGGGTCTCGATTCAATCCGACGGCATTTTCAGCGGCGGCTCTGTGTCTCGCGCTAGCCGCGTAATAACTCACCATGTCCTTTGTCCAAAATGCCGTTGGATTTCTGAGTGAACCGTGCGATAATCTTTTCACGCACGCTCTCTTTGCGACATGTTGCCACCTGAAACCCTGATCGCGATCACAAAGGAAAGTCTCCCATGTTTGCTAACGTGACTCAGGGGATTGGCGTCATTGTACATCTGATGTTGTTGCTTTGTATTACCTCATCACCGGCCTCAGCGGATGAGCCACAACAAGCGCTGCCCACGTTAAACCCAAGCAGCACTCTCGCTGGACACGTGGGCCGCGTCAAATCGTTGGTGTATTCTTGTGATGGTCAAAAGTTGGCGGCCGGCGGCGGAGAACCCGACAACGGCCAATTGATCGTTTGGGAGATTGGCAAGGGGCAGAAAACGATCATCCTGGAGAAACAGACGCACTTTGTCTCTTCGGTCGCGTTCTCTCCGGACGGTCAAACACTCGCCGCGGCTTGCGGTCATTATGATGCTGAGAAGAATCAGAATTTGGGCCAAACTGATATTTGGAACATCGCAACCGGCAAACGAAGTGCGATTTTGAAGCAGCATTCGTAAGAGGTGTTTTGCGTCTCGTTTTCACCCGACGGCAAGGCATTGGCAACTGGCGGAGTCGATCGCACTGTGAATCTATGGGAGATGCCAAACGGCAAGGTGAAATCCTCGCTATTCGGTCAAGCCGAATTCATTACCTCTGTTGCGTTTTCTCCCGACGGGAAGACACTGGCGTCGGGTAGTTTGGACACAACAGTGCAACTTTGGAATCTCAGCACCGGCTTTGGAAAAGCGACGTCCATCAAGCACCGAGGTGGCATCATATCCCTCGCGTTTTCGCCCAACGCTAAAACTCTGGCTGTGTGCGGAAACTCCAAGACGATAACGCTATGGGATGCGGTCACAGGCCGGCCAAAGCGATCTTTGGATGGCCACTCTGCATCAGTCGTTGCTATCTGTTTTAGTCCCGATGGAAGTCTCCTGGCATCAGGCGGCTATTCGCGTGACAAGAAGGGGGAAATCCTGCTTTGGGATATGACGACCGGACGGCCAAAATTCATCCTCAAAGGACACACGGCCACTGTGATGGCCCTGGCATTTGCTCCCGACGGAAAGACATTGGTGTCGGGAAGTGAATCCAGCAACGGCGAAATTCTGCTGTGGAACATCGGCGAGGCTGCTCAGGATGGTCGGAAGAAATCTCCACGTTAATTCGTGCCAGGAAATGAGTCGGCAAGATCACGCGCTGCCCGCGTAACAGCTTGCTGTGTGGCTTGGCCCAAACTTCCGTTGGATTTTCGTGTTGACCGTGCGATAATGTTCACGGGTACTCGCTCTTTGCGACACGTTGCCATCTACAACCCTGTTGTGCGAACAAGCATGAATGTTCGGAGCAAGACGATGCAGTCGCAATCCATCGCCGCCGGGATGCTGGTTCTTGCTCTTGCCCTACAGTCACCGGCAGAAGACAAGGCGCGCACGGCCCCGACGAAGGAACAGGCGCTCGCGGCGATGAAGAAGGTGGGGGGGTTGGTCGAGGTTGACGACAAGAGACCGGGCGAGCCCGTTGTTTTTGTGTATCTCTGGCATCATGGCACCGAATTCACCTATCTCGGCATTCGCGGAGTCAGCGACGCTACACTGGCGTACCTAAAGGTGTTCACCAAGCTAGACACGCTGTACCTCGAAAACCTCAACCTCTCTGATGCCGGGTTGGTGCACCTTGAAGAACTGACGACGCTGCAAACGTTGGGTATCCGCTATGCGAAGAAGGTCAGCGACGCAGGTCTTGTTCACCTGAAGGGATTGACCAAGCTTCAAACGCTCGATCTCTACAACACCAAGATCAGCGATGCCGGGCTTGTGAACTTGGAGGGATTGACCAAGCTCCAAACGCTGGACCTCAGCTACACCAACGTCACCGACGCGGGTCTGGTCCATTTGAAGGGGTTGACGAAGCTCAAATCACTGGACCTCGACGACACCAAAGTCAGCGACACCGGACTCGCGCACCTCAAGGGGTTGACCAAGCTCCGACATTTGGACCTTCTCAACACCAAAACAAGCGACGCCGGGCTGGTTCACCTGAAGGGATTGACCAAGCTCCAGAGCCTGAGCCTCTGGGGAACCAAAGTCAGCGACGCCGGACTCGTCCAATTGAAGGGGTTTCCCAAGCTCAAGTCGCTGGTCCTTAACGACACAAAAGTCACCGATGCCGGGCTCGTGCGACTGAAGGGGTTGCCCCTGCAAACACTGAATCTCCGCTACACCACGGTCTCCAACTCCGGGCTTGTCCCCCTGAAGGAGTTGACCAGCCTGCACAGTCTAGACCTCGGATTGACCAACGTCACTGACGCTGGTCTCGTCCACCTCAAGGGACTGGCCAAGCTCGAATACCTGAACATCCACGGCACCAAGATCACCGCCGCCGGTGCAAAGAAACTTCAAGCGGCGTTACCGAAGTGCAGGATTGAGCGGTGACACCGCCCAATAAAGCACGAGCCGCAAACTTCGGCATCCAAACCGGACCCGCTTCCCAAACAGAGGCTCCCAAATGAAACAGACCTTGTTCACCGCGTTCATTCTGTTCGGAACATTGATCATCGGTTGCTCAGAGCCGGAATCCGAGACCGTCAAACCGCTCGCGGCGAGTGAGCCATCGGTTCAATCGACCACCGACGGTGATGTAAAACCGGACGATGGTGATAGAGAACCGGAAGCGGTGGTTTCGCCATCGCCGCAGGCGAGCTACCCCGAGAAGCCGGAAGTTTTGCGTCTCATGCAGGGAGCCAACACCGAGTTCGCTGCGGGGCGATTCAACGACGCATTGAAAAGTGTCGAGCAAGCGCTGCAGGTTGATCCCACCAGTGTTGTCGCGTTGGAACTCAAGGGGCGGATTGTGGAAATTCTCCGTCGCAGCTAGCCGGGTCGACCGCTCGGGTGCCACTGGCGTGTCGCCAGTGCAAAGGACGCTCCGCTTCGTAAAAACTGCGCGTCGCGGCTAACCGCTAGGCCATCAGGGCTTTGATGGGCGCGGCTGCTTCGACGCCGGTCAGGCTTTGGTCCAGACCTTGATACTTGTACGAAAACCGTTCGTGGTCGTAGCCCAGTAGCCGCAAAACGGTGGCGTGGAAGGCGTGAATGTGGCAGGGGTCTTTGACGATGTTGTAGCTGAAGTCGTCGGTTTCGCCGTAGATGGTGCCGCCTTTTGAGCCGCCGCCGCACATCCACATGGTGAAGCAGCGGGGGTGATGGTCGCGGCCGTAGTTCTTCTTCGAGAGGCCGCCCTGCGAGTAAATTGTGCGGCCGAATTCGCCGCCCCAAATAATCAACGTGTCGTCCAACAAGCCGCGCTGTTTGAGGTCTTGCACCAATCCCCAGCAGGGTTGATCGACGTCGCGGCATTGATCGGGCAGACGACCGGCGACGTTGCCGTGCGTGTCCCAGTTGTTGTGATACACCTGCACGAATCGCACGCCGCGTTCGACCATTCGCCGCGCCAATAGCGCCGTGTTGGCGAACGTGCCCGGTTTCTTGGCCGCCTCGCCGTACAGCTTATAGGTGTTGGCCGTCTCGGTGGTGAGGTCGGTCAGTTCCGGCACGCTGGTCTGCATGCGGTAGGCCAACTCGTACTGTTCGATCCGCGTGCGCGTTTCGGGATCGCCCAGTTCCTTGGCGGTCAGTTCGTTCAACGCGTTGAGGCCGTCGAGCGTGCGGCGGCGGATTGCCTGCGGCACGCCGGGCGGGTTGTTGATGTAGAGAATGGGATCGCCCTTCGAGCGGAACGAAACGCCGGCATGTTCGCCCGACAGGTATCCCGACGACCACAGCCGGGCGGAGATCGCCTGCACCTGTTCGGTGTTGGTTGGTTGTGCCACCAGCACCACAAACGTCGGCAGGTTTTCATTCAGCGAACCAAGTCCGTACGACGTCCACGCGCCCAGGCAGGGGCGACCGGTGTTCTGGTTGCCGGTCTGCATGTAGGTGATGGCTGGCTCGTGGTTGATCGCATCGGTGTGCATGCTGCGGATGAAGCACATGTCGTCGACCATCTTCGCCGTGTGAGGCAGAAGTTCGGTGACCCACATGCCGCTTTCGCCGTGCTGCTTAACTTGAAACATCGACGGCGCGATGGGAAAGCGTTTCTGGCCGCTGGTCATTGTGGTCAGCCGCTGCCCCATGCGGATCGATTCGGGCAGGTCTTTATCGAACCACTCGTTCATCACCGGCTTGTGGTCGTACAGATCGACCTGCGGCGGCCCGCCGACCATGTGGAAATAAATGACGTTCTTCGCCTTGGGCGGGTAGTGCAACGGCACCGCACCGGGGTGTTGGGTGCCGGCGGCCGCCAATTGACTGCCTGCCGAGAGTCCCTCGCGACCCATCAACGAGGCGAGCGCCGCCCCGCCGAGGACGTGCGAGCCGCGTTGGAAGAAATGCCGCCGTGTGATATTGCGAATGTGTTGATTGAGAGGATTCACTTGTTGAGCACCTCGTCGAGGTTCATAAGTTGGTTGGTGAGCATGGTCCAGGCGGCGTGCGTGGCCGGGTCGAGAAGTTCATCGCGTTTCGACTCACCGACGGCCAGTAGTTTCGCCGCGTCCTCGGGGTTCGCCTTGTAGTAGGCCAGCAGGTCGGCCAGCGACGATTCGACGATGGGACGTTCGATCTCACGAAACGGTCGGGATAGCAGATACAAGGCGATGAAGTTGGCTTTGTCGGCATCCGTCTTGCCCCCTTCTTTCAGAGTTCGTTCGGCCAGCACGCGTGCCGCCTCGACAAACTGCGGGTCGTTCAAAGTGACCAGCGCCTGCAGCGGCGTGTTGGTTCGTTCGCGCTGGACGGTGCAGAATTCGCGTGACGGTGCGTTGAAGATATCCATCGATGCCGGCGGCGCGCTGCGTTTCCAGAAGGTGTACATGCTGCGGCGATACAGGCTGTCGCCGCTGTCTCGGCGGTAGTCGCGGGTGTTGCTGCCAATCATGGCGACCGCTTCCCAGACGCCGTCGGGCTGATACGGTTTGACGCTTGGCCCGCCGATTTTTGTCGATAACAAGCCGCTGGCCGACAGTGCGTAGTCGCGAACCATTTCGGCATCGATGCGGAACCGTGGACCGCGGGAGAACGATCGATTGTCGCGATCGTTCGCCAGTTTCTCTGGGGTGGCAATCGCCGCTTGCCGGTAGGTGGCCGACATTACGACTTGCTTGAAGAAGCGTTTGACGTCCCAACCCGATTCGCGGAAATCGACCGCCAGCCAGTCGAGCAATTCGGGATGTGAGGGCATTTCGCCAGCCACACCGAAGTCCCCGGCAGTGCGCACCAATCCAGTGCCAAACACCTGTTGCCAATATCGGTTGACGGTGACGCGGGCGGTTAGCGGATGATTGTCCTGCAACAGCCACTTGGCGAAGCCGAGCCGATTCTTCGGCAGGCCATCGGACATGGCCGGGAAGGCGGCGGGGGTGTTGGGTTGCACCTTGTCGCGGCGTTGGTCGTATTCGCCGCGGAACAGGATAAAAGCGGTCGCCGCCTCTTTGCGTTCCTGCATGATGTGGGCGACTGTGCCACGGGCTTTGCCGTCAGCTTCTTCTTTTTCAAGTTTCGCGACAACTGCGGTGAGTTGCTGGAACGGTCCGTCCTGCGTTCCCAGCCACCAACCGTAGAGTTGTTGTTTTTCTGCTTCGGTTCGCTCTTCGGCCGACTTCGCCAGAATGGTGGCGAACAGCGATCCCTTCGACAACGATGCCACCTCGGCCGCCGCGAGCGACCGTTTGTAGATTCGCAAATCGTGAATGGCCGCCCCGCTGATCGGCGAGGTTGTGTTCCGTTGGCCGACTTTGAACGGGACCTTCGTGCGTGTTGTATCCGTCAGTTTGTCGGCTTCGACGTTTGTCGGTTGCGGTTTTCCGTCGTAGTAGACTTTGATGCCGGACGCCTTTTGCGACCCGTCGTAACTGACGGCGACATGGACCCACTTGTTGGCGGGAATCTGATTCTTGCCGACAACTTTGACGGCGTTGCCGGGCCAGGTGTTAATGACGTGCGTGCCAATCTGCCGCCGCTGCACCCACATGTCCCAGCCACGAAAGTCGTTGCGGTCGTCCATGCGGGCGACTATGGAACCACTGGAATCGTTGGCTGGCAGATTGACCCAGACCGAGCAGGTGAAGGCTTGATCTTTCTCGAAGTCGCCGACGTCGGCCAGTGTGACGGCCGCGCCCTGTGTTTGAATTGCCGGTCCGCCCGATGGTCCCGGCTTCCAGGTTGCCGAAGCAGCCAGTGCGATGTCGCGCGGTTTGCCGTCAATCGTAATCTGCGTCGTTTTGCCCTGCCCCTCGATGAGCGGTGCGTGAAAATACAGTGATTCGATCGGAATGGTTGCGGCGGCGTCGTTGCTTTTCGCCGTGGACAGCCATTTGTCGAATTCAGGCCGTGCGGTATTTCGCCGGGTCGCAACAGCTTTTCTGGCGGCGGGCATTTCTGTCTTTAGAGCCGTCAGCCGCAATCGGTCGGCCACCAGTGGGACTCGAACAATCGGTTTGGTGTCCTTAATGTTGCCATCGCGAACGGGCTGCGTTGTGTTGTTGAAGAACGCTGCCATCTCGTAGAACTCGCGTTGGCTGACGGGATCAAACTTGTGATCGTGGCAGACGGCACAGCCGATCGTCAATCCGAGCCACGCCTGGCCGACGGTTTCGGTTCGGTCGCGCGTGTAGAGTACGCGATACTCTTCGTCGATGATGCCGCCTTCGTTCGTTGTGATGTTGCAGCGGTTGAAGCCCGAAGCAATTTGCTGATCGAGCGTACTGCCCGGCAACAGGTCGCCAGCCAGTTGCTCGATTGTGAATTGATCGAACGGCAGGTTGCGATTGAACGCGGCAATCACCCAGTCACGGTAGGCCCAGATTTCTCGATAGTTGTCGAAATGAATGCCGTGCGTATCGGCGTAGCGGGCAACATCGAGCCAGTAGCGGCCACGGTGTTCGCCCCAGCGAACCGAACTCAGCAGTTTGTCGATGTACTTTTCATACGCCCCGTCCGACTTGTCGTTGATGAAATCGGCGAGCAGTTTGGGGTCGGGCGGCAGGCCGGTCAGATCGAGCGACACGCGGCGGGCCAACGTCCGCCGGTCGGCTTCTTTCGCGGGGGTGAGTCCAATTGTTTCCAGTTGTGCCAGCACGAAGGCATCGATGGGATTGCGAACCCATGCCGGCTTCTTTGTTGTCGGCGGTGGGGGTTTCACCGGGGCGATTAACGACCAGTGTGCCTGGTATTCTGCGCCGTCGGCAATCCACCTTCGGAGCATTTCCTTTTCCGCAACCGTGAGGGTCTTCTTGGTGGCGGGCGGCGGCATTTGCTCGTCTTCATCTTTTGAAAAGATGCGGGCAATCATTTCGCTTTCGTCCGGCTTGCCGGGAACAATCGCCAACATATCGATTGCCGCAGCGCGATCATCGACGCGCAGATCGGCTTTCCGCGCGGCGCTGTCCGGGCCGTGACAGGCGAAGCATTTGTCTGCCAGAATGGGCCGAATGTCGCGGTTGTACTCCAACGGCTGATCGGCCGCCGATGCGGAAGTCGCGGTCATCGAACCGGAAATAATCAGTGCCAAAACTGCGACTAGTCGTGCAGGATTTCTCATGTCAGCAATCCAGAATGATTGTGCTTGGTGTGATCGCGTCGTCACGACGCCGGGGGCGTCGCAATAGAAAACTGTGTCTCTCTACGGTTCCAACTTATATCCGCGCAATCGAGATTTCGTCCAATTGCTTACGGCTGGAAGTTCGGCAAATTCGGCACGAATCGCCGGGCCGATGGGTTAGCAGGGTCATCCTGCATGTGGAGCCGCCGACGGAATCTACCGTGGCGTGCCGCGTCGTCATGGCGGCAAAGGGGTGGGACTGCCTTGCGGTCAATCAGAAGGTCAGTGTATCCGATTGGCGGGACGGTAGTCCAATCACTTGAGGAGACAGATGTGCGGCAATCGATGTCTGCGATTGTGGATCTTCAGAGACCGTCGTAATACCTGCACGACCGTCTCTCACAATTTTCTCGGTGCCTGCCGAAATGACCGAGCAGTGGTTAGCGACGAGTCACTGCCCCGACGGCGAGGCGGGCATCGGCAATTCGGCGATTCGTAATTGTCCATTTCGAATGTTTTGAATCATTTGCCGCATGCTCTGGACCCATGACGCAAACATTGTCCGTTTCGGAGGCCGCGTAATGTGCCGGCAGAGCGGAAATCGGGCTAGACGGATCGCCGTGCTGGCGGACTCCGTCGTTCATCATCCTGTCGCATTTCCCTAGACGTGTAAAGATTTGCCGTGCCAGTCGTTGTGGGTGTTGTCAAGATAAACGCGACGTTGGCAGATGCTGCGGACATCTTCCCGCTCTTGCTGATCGAAGTGTAGTCATGTGGATCTTCGGCCAACAATCACTTGGCAGGTTTTGAGGGGCAGCCAGGACCGCACTCGGCCACGTATATAGCTTGCTGACATGCGATCCAGCCTCAGCCGGAAAGGAAGTAAGACCTGGTGTTCGATTAGTTCCCAGCCAGAATACTGAACGAAAGTGGCGAACTCGTCACCAGACCACTCTCGAACGTGTTCTTTATTCGTTGGGCAATGCGTGTCTTTCCCTTCGCTCCGTTCTCGATCCGGTGTACTTAGAACTAATAGAGTTTCGCTCGATGCCAGGGATGCTAGATAGTCCATCAATCGTTCCGGCCTTTCCAAATGTTCGATCACATCGGCACAAACGATGATATCTGGTTCAAGTCGGATGCCTCTCTCATTGATGGTTGGGTTCTCAAAGTCATCAGAGAGCCAGCTTCCGTCTGGAAAGAGCCGTTGACAGATTGTGATCGATTCTGGAGTGTCGATCCCGATGGCGCGAATGCCATTTCCAAAAAACTTTTGCAGTTTGGTCCCGACGCCACATCCTACATCGACTATGGTGCGTGCCTTTGTTTCTTGTGCCAGCCGCCGTGCCTTGCTGTAGACATGGTATTGAAACCGACCACTTCGTTGGATTCGTTGATCTGTCCAGTATTCGGTGGAATGGCCATCGTGCCGTCGTACCGGATTGGGAGAGAAATCGGAATCGATGCAGTAACGATCGTGTGATGCGTCACGACGATCGACGGCGTCAAGATGTTGGGAGATCATTCTCGCGTTCCTCTCCGGCACCTAGCTGGCGTTAGGTCCAGAATGTTTCGAGGTCCAAATCAAACTCATCGCCGAGCGAGCGATTGTGGGGAGCGAACAGTGCGGCGAGTTCTTGGCGTTGCGTACCACTGAGACATGGTTTCTTTTGCAAAGTTGCGCGCAACACGGCGTTTCGGCAGGCGAATCGGACAGGCACCCGACGAGCAACCGCTCGGACAACGCGAACTACAGTCCCGCGTTTCACCAGTTCCGTCGTGTTGTATTCTTGCTGCAAATTGGAAGGCAGGAAATCGGGGTCAATTTCCAGAAAACGGGCAATGCGTTGAAATGTTGTCGCTGGTTCTCGGCGAAGTTCTTCGCTCAGCACAATCAACATTTGCCTCTGGTCAAATACGGACTGGAAGTGTCTAAGGTCATTGAGATAGGTGCTGTTGCGCAGGTGTTGGAAAGCCCAACACGGATCGTCGTGGAATTGCTCGAACGGTCGAACGTTTACTCTGTTTTCGTCCCGGGCTTTCCGCACTTCGCAATGCTCCCATTGCAAGGCTTCTTCGAGCGATGTCGTCGGCGGGAGCAAGACGTCGCATATGTTTCGGCGGTCGGCTGCGTATTTGCCGACATGACAGAAAGCGGACATCGCCCGCTCCACTGGGTTCCTGAGTAAGAAGACGAATTTGGTTCCGTCACCCAATACGGTGCGGATTCTCTCCGGGCACTCCGGGTTCGACAGGTAAGTCACCGACGCTTCTCCGACGACGCGTGCCGAGTCTGCGACCTCCGAAAAACATGATCGGTAGCGATCCACTGCGTGGGGTGAATAACCTTTTGAAAAGAAGTAAGGCTCTTTCGGGGAAGACATTCCGCATTCGGGATGCGCGGAGAGGTAGTGATAGAGCGACGTCGTTCCCGACTTCGCGGCACCGGGAATCAGCAGGTTCGGAAGTCGATGCTGCATTGGAATTCGCTACGACTAAAAGGTCGCAACGCAGAGATGCTGCGCGCGATGATTGGCTTGTCCCAGGTACTCAAATCCAAAGCCAAGTTTACGCCCGAGATCTTCAAACAACCTGACATCACGGTGGCTTGATTTCGTCATCGGCGTGTCGCTGGCATACATCGAACTGAACTGTTTGTCTTGATTGATGACCACAGTAAACAGAAAACTCGCCCCTTGCTTCATTACCGTCTTGAGGTTTGTGAAACACCGTTCGATCTGTTCATAGGACAGGTGTGTCATCACGGAGTGAGCCATCGCAAAGTCAAACTGACGGCCAAACTGCTCAAATTCAAATTTGCGATTTGCCATCAGATGAAACGTTTTGTTGGAGTGGGCCACTTCGTTCATATAGACGCGGCCCAACTGCACGTACTTGTCCATCGCATCGATTCCGCAATATCGATCGTCTTCGAGATAGGAGATCAACGGCATTCCCAGCCGCAGCATTCCACATCCCACATCCAGAAAATGATGCCGAGGCTTCAATCCATGCTGCTTTAATGTGTCCAGCTGCCATCCCTGTTCCGGTTGCAATCTTGCCCACAGACCGCGATGGTTAAAAACCATCGATGGGTCGAGTCCTTCGCGAACGGCGATTTCCATCAGCCGCGCTTCATCGTCGTCGTAGTAGAGTCCTTCACCTTGCTGTCGAAGCGGACGCAGCCAGTGCTGGAGTAGCG
>Ga0209501_10001890_pt1 | contig 22576 bp, 24 predicted proteins | sample ArcticOcean_MG_C_4_FD_187434 | JGI IMG/M metagenome (GOLD analysis project Ga0209501, IMG submission 187434) | Marine microbial communities from western Arctic Ocean - ArcticOcean_MG_CB4_134 (SPAdes) (version 2) | ecosystem: Environmental > Aquatic > Marine > Oceanic | place: Arctic Ocean...
CGGGTTAGAGCTTGTTTTAGCTGTGTTTTATTTTTAATCGGCTTCAGTTTCATAATATTCTTTGTATCGTTTAAGTATAATGATATACTCACCCAACAGCGATTAACATACCGCCATCCCATGATGTTCTTTCTGCCCATCGTGCTTTTACAAAATCCAGTGGATTCATATTGTTGTTCTCCTATGGGGTATTTATAAAAATATTAGGTATCTGCTTCTATTTTTATTTGTAATGGATAGTTATTGTTGCGTGACAATACAGTAGTTTCAATACCTTTTTGTTCTGCTATCTCATATGGTAATACTGCTACTACAGCAAATCCATCTTGATGTATTTTATGTGTTAAATCTTGTGCTATATCAATGGTATGCATAAAAATAGACATTAAACAATTCATAACAAAATCCATTGGAGTAACATCATCATTGATAAAAAGTACTTTATACAAAGGAGGTTCTTTTAACTTTAAATTTTCTTCTATTTTAATTGCTGTATCTGACATACTTAATCTTCTTCATAATCCTTCTTTGGGCCTTCCATTAAATCACGCAAATTATATACTATAAATCTTCCTGGATTGCGTTGGCCATCTCGACCTTTTTCCTTACGTCCTTTCTTCCATTCCAAAACCATTGGATTGCCTTGTTGTCGTGCTTTTTTACCTTCTTTTATTTTCTTTTGTAATTGCTTACTATAAGGCATCTTATACAATCGTGTGTCTGTTTCACCTAAATGTTTAACCCACAGTTCAATAACTTTGCCCTGTCTAGTACCATCCATTAAAATTACTTTCCCAATAGGAATTGTAGGATAAGCATACCCTAGAATATCATTTAACTTATCCATTGTACTATACAATAGGAAAAAAAGCAAGGGAATTGTTAAGAATTTGATGTAAAGTTTCGCAGGAGTACGTATTAATATATAACTAACAAGAACAATTAACAACACCGCAGTAATAAACTCAATATTAAACGCATACAGTATATCATACCAAGCATTCCACTCAAGTTTTTCTTCACTTGCTACTGTGGAAAAATCTACTGTTTTCTGTTGTGCTACTGCCATAATATTTGCCTCGGAATTTTGTTGATCATTTATAATAGGCCTACTGCCCGGATTCACTAATAACCCCACTTCTCAAGATATTCTTTATCATTAAAATTGCCTGCTGGATCAGGCGCAACAGGAATCGCGTCAAGTGCTTGACTGCCTTGGTTACGCTCAATTAAATTCCCGTCCGGACTTTCATGATATGTTGACTGCCATCTATGATCATATATAAATGGTGTCATATATGTATTAACATCTTTTATATAGTATACTTTTTCTTCTGACACTACTCCACCTTTACGTTGAGTATATGTTTCTTCTATTACTGTAAAATTAAATGCTGTCTTTTCCTGGCCTGGTTTTATTAAATTAAATCTAATAAGGCCTTTTTGTTTAAATGGATTAACCCTAATTAATTCTACAGTTACAGAAGCTGTTACTTTTTCTATAGGGGCAGTATCTGCAGAGCCTTGCCTATAGGCATAATAATGGATATTAACATTCCATTCACCTGCAATAAAACCACGTATTGTAACAATCTCTTGGTTCATGGCACTTGTTACTTGACGTCCATCTGACAACGTAATAGTATCATTACTAGTACCCAAGTCATCCCTGTCTAAATGCATTAATCCTCGGTCTCTACCTCTAAAACTGATAACTTCTCCCGTTGGATCTCTAACCCACATGTCAATATCTTTAGATGATCCCTCTGGCCAAGTTAATATAATTAATATTTCAGCCTTTGGATCTATTTTTTTATCAGTGGGTATTGGTGGAGCAATTAATAAAAAAGCAATTACGAACAGGAATACAAAACCGATTAAAGTATTAAACAATAAATCAGTAAATCCTAATCCTGATAGGTATCTATTACGCTTTCCTGTGGTCATATTCTAAGTTCATCAATTGTAATTTGGTAATAATTGAGCACACAAGGCCTACTAACGTAGTTGTTAACGCAGTACTCATGCCCGCGGCCATATCTCGTATAACTTCTTTGGCTTGTCCTATATTAGATAAATCTAAGTCAGCAAAGGCGCCGCCTAGCATTATAATAAAACCCGTTACTGTACCAATTAATCCCAAAGTTATCATTGATTCAGCAAAGAACCATGATACTTCTATTGTGCGGAAATTTAATGGTCGGTGTTTATAGAGTTTGTATGATTGATGTCCTAAGTGGGCAGTTAAACCATAAAACAGTATTAATATACCGAAGCTTATCTTGGTTTGGTCTAAATGCCATAAGGCGGCCCACATGTCGAAGTAATGTATTACTGCCGATGAGGCAAGTACCGCGCATGTTATTAACCACCATTTGAGAAAGCAATTTGATCGCATTCGTCGCTCCTAATCCGTCTCCGGTATTTAGTATGAATCATAAATATTAGAATGAATAAGGATAATAAATTTTTCTGTATAGAACCATATGTTAGTATGTCAATAACAGAACCTGGTAAAGTATATGCCTGTTGTTTACACGAAGGAAAGAAAGTAACTAACACAGAAGATGTATGGAATGATCCGTATCTTAAAAGTATTAGAAAGAAATTTGATCGCGGTGAAATACCAGAAGAATGTGACGGTTGTGTAGAAAATGAAAAACATAGTGACGGACGCTCAAGTAGAAGACTAGATACTAACAGAAATTGGTTAGATCTACATGGCAATTATGAAGATTATCTAGATTCTGATTCTCCATACAGATTTGATTTTCAGACCGGAAATATATGTAATTTAGCTTGTACTACATGTTCTAGTGTTTATAGTTCATTATGGGGTACTTTAAGTAAAAAAACTCTTGATGACAGATGGCATAGAGGAATAAATCCTACTTCCATGATACATAAAAAAGAAGATGTTCCAAATATTAACTTAAAAAATTTAGAGTGGATACATTTCAATGGTGGTGAACCATTACTCACAGATGTACATCTTAAAACTTTAGAAAAAATACCAAAAGAACAACGAGGTTCAGTAAGAGTAGAATATAATACTAATGGTACAGTAAAAGTAGATACCAATAGTGAAAAATACAAAATCTTTAAAGAATTTAGATCAGTTACTATGACATATAGTATAGACGGCATAGGTGATGTTTTTGAAGATGTTCGTTGGCCTGCAAAATGGGATAAAGTAAGAGATAATATAGATCATTGGGTTGATCAAGTATATACAACTTCAACAAAAGATAATTGGTTTTTTATGATAGGTTTCAATGTAGTAAAATCAGCATATAATTATGATAAAATTGATGAAACACTAAATTATATCACTGAAAGATGGACTGATCCTGTACAAAAATATCTCAATATGGGTGATTTTGACATGATATTCTTATGCAACGATCATAGATCTATGAATTTTTTAGATGAAGATTTTGCAATGTTTAAAAAATCTCAAAAATATCTTAGAGAAACAGAAGAAATGTATCGCTTAAGAAAAACATCCAATTTATAAAAATATAATAAATTCAAATACTTACACACATAAATACATTGACATATCATAGCAATAGTGCTATAATATGTATATGAGTGCTTAATTGTGAGGCTCATAAACTTACTCGCTTAACATAAGGAGGAACTTAAAATGACTGAGTATAGAATCACTTCGGGAAATCTTATCCCCACACTTAACCGACATATGGTCGGATTCGATCGCTTATTTGGCGATATGGACAGGCTTTTTACACATCAAGCACCGTCCTACCCACCCTACAATATTGAACGCATCAGCGACACTGAATATGTAATTACCATTGCCGTTGCTGGGTTTTCTCAGGGTGATCTTTCAGTAACTGTTGACAATGGACAATTAACTGTCTCTGGTCACAAAGAGGATTCAGAAAAACAAACTTGGCTACACAAGGGTATCGCAACACGCGATTTTAGTCGCTCTTGGAACTTGGCAGAATTTGTTGAGGTTGAATCAGCAGAATGTAAGGCCGGAATGTTAGAGATTCATCTCAAACAGGAAGTACCTGAAGCACTGAAACCTAAAACGATCGAAATTAAGTTCTAAGTTCGCTAACCCACAAGAGTAGAAAGGGGGCATTTAATGCCCCCTTTTTATCTTCACACGGCAGGGTTAATATTTTCGTTTACGATGGATGGAATTTTCAGCAACTTCTTTAAGATGTCGCTTGCGAGCAATAGCCTTGGCTCGCTTTCTTACAATACTAGGTCTTTCATAATGTTCACGTTCTTTTAACTCTTGTAGTTTGCCAGAGTTAGCAATTTTCTTTTTAAATTTGCGTAATGCTTTATCTACTTCCCCATTTTGTACCCAAACTTTAAGTCCAGGGACTCTTACTGGACTAACTTTATAATCTATTGGTTTTCTATAAGTTTTTGTAAACTTCTTATCTTTGTCGTTTTTCCAAACAGTACTTTTATTATTCCATTCCCGTGCCATTATTTCTCCAATTGTTTGATAGGCTCTATAATATTTTCTACTCTGTTTATGTTAAATAATCCTACTGTTTTAGCAGTTTCATCATCACACATATAATAACAGTTATTCTTACTCAATAACAAACCATAGTATATTGAGTTTTTAGTATCCGCCTTTGCCCATTTAAGGTTTAATACTATTATACTACATTTTTGAGCGGTGTCAAGCATCCATTCTATATCACGCTCGGGAGTCATATCATTTATTGCTAAACAGCATTCAGCATCTATATTATCAAGTACTAATATTAATTCACTTTGCTCGTCTTGAGAAAAACCTGATATTAATACATTTATGTCAGCACCGTAATATCTATCTGGTGGTGTTAATATTGTTAATTTATCCGCCGAGGACATCTTGTCTGCTTAAATAAGTTTGTAAGAACTCTTGTTCCTCTCGTGTAAACTCTTCTATGTTCACACCACTATTTAAGCGAGTAAGTAAATCACTTATCTGTTCCTGATTAAAATTAGCATCAATTTCAGCACCGGTTAATTTAGTTTTTAATTGTGCTATTTCTCTTTCTAACTTTTTAACTTTTTTCTTATCTTCTTTTAATACAACGTATGGTTTACCTTCTATTTGTTCTGTTTCAATAATAGTTTTTTCTACTATTTTTTCAACTTCTACGGGAACTTCTTTAATAACTTCTACTTCTTTAATTACTTCAACAAGAACTTCCTTCTCAATAATCTTTTCAACTTCTACAATTTTTTCTACTATTTTTTCAACTTCTACAATTTTTTCTACTATTTTTTCAACTTCTACAGGAACTTCTTTAATAACTTCTACTTCTTTAATAACCTCTACTTCTTTAATTATTTCCTTAATAACCTCTACTGGCACTTCCTTTTCAACTATTTTTTCAACGATTTTTTCTACCAGTATTTCTTTTTCAACAGGAACTTTTACTTCTTTAATTATTTCTTTAATTACCTCTACAGGAACTTCTTTCTCTACAATTTTTTCAACAATGACTTCTTCTATTCTCACTATTTCTTCCTGCTTAGAATCCAGTTTTGGACCAGAGGGGATCTGTCTTTTTTTTTCAAAAGGATCTCTAAAACGTTTTAATGTCATATTACCAGCAATTACAAGTAATACTGCAAGTGGATCAAATACAAATATAATTGTAATAATTACCCAACGTACTGCGTCCTCCAACAAATCACGTGTAACATTACTACCATATATTAGTTGAGCAATATACTTAACTGGGCCTACTTCCGTCTCTAATTTACGTACAGTAGAAGCAAGGAGAAAACGTTCTTCTTTTAATTCATCAATATTAGTATAATAACTTTCTATTTGTAATTCTAATTGACCAATTTGAGCATCTGTATCATCTGCTTTTGTACTCATTTGCTCTTGTAATACAGTAATCTGGGTATTAGCATTGTCAATTTCTTTTTGTGCGTTGGTACGTAATCCTTCTATTATGTCTTGGTGTGGTTTAATATTCTCTGCTAACGACTCACGTAAAATAGTAATTTCATTCTGTACAGCAGTAGCAATTCTTATTTCACCCTGCCTTGCTAAATTAATTTCCGTTTCAATTACTGCAATTTGGGCCGCAAAAGCATCACGTTGAGGTTTTTGCTTTTCACGCAATTCTTTACCGCGTCTAATATAATCAACTGGTTGTCCCCAAGTTTTCTTTTCTACACCTTTATCCGTATATGCTTTAACAGCGGCGTCTAATTGTGCTATTTGCAGGTTTACTCGTTCAATTGCATTTTCTTTAACTGTTATATCATCTCGCACACGTTGCTGTGCATTTGCTGTGCGTTGTTCTTGTATAGCAATATCTTTTTCCAATTGAGATTGCAAGGCATTTATTTGTGATTGTTCTTGATCAATATTACTGCTTACTCTGTTCCAAGCAGTATCTCGTCTAGTTGTTTGTTGTTCAATTGCTCTAGCAATAGTTGTATTCTGCTGTCCAACATCTGCACTTTGTAATCGAGTTACTTTTTCTTTAATTGAAGTAACTCGAGCCTTAAAACGAGTTATTTTCTCATCTACACGCTCAACTCGTGCTTCTGCTTGTGTTGCACTACTTGTTTGTTCTACGTGTGCTTTGGATAAAAATCCAAAAATACCCATTGACGTAATAAACATTAATACCACTACAGCCAAAGTAAGATAATACTTTAAAAATTTAGGTATTTTTTCCCAATACTGATAGAGCCACGATGCGGTAACTAATTTACCGACTTCCAATGTTACACCCATAACTGCTATAGGTATAACCGCGGCCGCAAAGATAGCCATTAATCCAATAATGCTATAATACACAGCGACGGCACTAATAGATAGTGCCGTTATTAATACAAAAAGAGCAAATGCCATAATACATATTTATCCCAGTTTTGGGTATAAATAATTGGCTCCGGGGGTTGGGGTCGAACCAACAATGCCTGTAGGGCACCCTATAAACGGTAGGGCCTGTATACCAAGTTCCAGCACCCCGGAATATTCTTTATCTATGCATATTTGCTACAATACCACGTACCTTATACTGTTCCATTGCGTGAATAAAACGTGTCATACCTATTCCACCACCTACTCTTGGCACAAAGTCCAATGCTAGGAAGTCATCTAGTTCTTTCATTACACGCTCTTTACCAAATGTTCCAAATAATAAATCTGCATACATACCATCACTAATTGTATGAAACATTTCTCGCATCTCAAAAGGGTCACTACTACGCTCTGCTGAGCCAATAGTTTCCATTCCTGCTATAATAACATCTATCTTGGCAGCTGTACCATCACCATTTTGCTTCATGTTCCAAAATGGACTTGTATAGTTAGGGAAGTTTTTAATCATACAAACTCTACCTTGCCAATTACGACACATTGCTTCTTCGTGTTCATGTTCAAGTTCTTCAACACCGAAATCTTCGCACCATGCTAAGTAATCCTTTGCAACAACTCCACCTTTAGAACACCAACCTAAGTATTCCATAAGTTCCTTTTCCATATGTTCTAAATCTTCAATATTTCCTGGCATTTCAAATTCAAACATTGGGAAAATTAAGTCATGTCTACCTTGTACTATATTTGGTTCTTGTCTATAGGATGTTGAGACACAAAAAAACCCCGGGACATGGGGTTTAGTTAACAATTCGTACTCCAACCACATTTGGCCTGTTTGTGGGAGTGGCCAAACTTCTCCGGCGTAATTATATGTTGCTACTGTAGTAGGGTCTTCACACGCGGCTAATATTGATAATCTATTTTGCGTATGGACCTCTTCAAATCCTTTAGCCATAAAAAAAGACCTTAATAGGCCAGTGGCTTCAGTGAATTGTTGAGGATTTATTAATTGCGTCATTCTGTTTCTCCAGTCAAATTTTTTTTAGACGCTAATCTAGCCGTCTAAACTGTTTTTATTTATACCTTATTGTCCAATTGTTATTGTTATTGGATATAATCCATTTGGAATTATATAATAATGAATTATTAATACTATAGCAACTGATACACCTAAACCCAACATCATTTTACCAAAGTCTTTTGCTATAATTGGAAATACATATTCAAATTTATAGTCAGTCATATTCTTTGCTATTGCTAATTCACGTCCTGCAAGCAAACCAACAAATACCCATGTAGTTGACATTGGCAAGTCGTTTAACTCTTTAAAGAGGTATAGTATGCAAGCGTATATAACATTAATAATAGTTGCTGAGCGAACATAACGAGTACCTTGTTTGTCTAATACTACGTCTTGTATTTTACCACCTTGCCTGTAAAAAATATAACCAAGTAAACTAACAGTTACAACTAACACCACCATTAAGTCACCAAATGTTAATTGGCGTGGTAGGAATACTGCTATGTTGGCCATGTCGTGTTGTAACCACGCAAAAAATAACCAACCACTTGTAATCCATTGTGCTATACGCCAACGTTTTATATTTTGTGGATTAAGTTTATCTGCTTTCTCATCTATATAACGTGATATAATTATCCAAATAAAATATGCTGAGAATGCCGCTACTCCATATCCTACAATAGATTTTACAAGCACCTTTTCCAATACAACTGTACTAGCAAATGCTGATAAAACAAGAAATGTAGTTGATACTGGTATGCCTACTCGTGTTAGCAATAGCAATACAACTGGTGCCATTGCATGATACCATTGTACTTCTTGAAATGGTATTTGTGTTAATCGTTCATATGCTATATCACCATCATAAAAATACCAACCATATAATAGTGTAAAAATCATTGCTACAGAGGCGGCGCCCCATAGTGTATACCATTTAAATCTTTCTTTGTTTGAGGCAAGAAAGGTGCCTAGTGTTTGTATAGAGTCATTGCCTATTACGGAATATGCGGCAAACACAAAACCAATCGCCATCCATAACGTGACCCCTGAAAATTCCATTCTCGAATTTCTCCTGCCTTTTATTGATACTATATTTAGTATTCTTAATATTACACGAATATTACAATTAAGTCAAGTTATTATTATACTAAAAACCACTTTAAATATCATATGTTACCTACATTCTTAACAATACGAAAAAAGAAAGGTGCATTTGTTCTTTGTGCCGCAGAAGATATACCACATAGAAGGATGGTCGGAATAACCTCGGTTACTCATCCGCACATTCATGTGGGAAATGGTCGCGGCTATGCTGGTGAGGGTTCATTAGTAACAACAGCATTAGGTGCATTTTTAACAACGTCAGACAAACCCAATTGCTCACTGCGAGAAATGATGTTATCAGGTGGTTACGATTGGGGTTTACATTTCGAGGATGCATGGTGTTTACATTTAAGTATTAATCAACCACTTAAAAAAGGTGAGATATTAACTGTTAAGTCTTTAACAGAAGGTGATACATCACCTTAGGATTTCTTCTTGTTCCTACTATGCTTGGGGTGTGTTTTTGGCAAACCAAAGTCTGGATATGGACCAAATCCTGGATAAGTCTCGTCAAGTTCATCTTCTTTATCGTAATCAAACTTCATCTTATCTTTGTCTAACTTTTCTACTTGCTTTTCTTTATATGCATCAACAACACCCAATTCAATAGCTCGTTGTGCTACAGCACTTGCAAGTATTCGTTGATCTGAATCTGGTGCAAATATATGTGGTTTTTGTAAAAAGTCTGACATAGCATTTGCTACATCATCAGGCAATTGTGGTGTAATATCTCGTAATACATGCATCAATAAAGCACCTTCTCCTGCTTCAGCTGCTAAAAGATTTTTACTAGTGCCTGGCTGTAAATCAACAGTTTTAACTAACTCAATCATTTCTTCTGGTGACATACGTTTACTTGCTAATTGTTGTTTTTCGTATTCATCAAACGATATTCCGGTCATTTGTAAAAATGCAGACTCTAATCTGTTTAATTCTTTTACTTTAGCAACTTTGGGAGATTTGCCTTTTTCTTTAACTTGCTCTATCTCGTCATTTAAACTATTGATCTTCTTTAAAGTTCTTTTGATAGATGCAGGAGATGCTTCAACTAAAACTTCTATAATTTTCATTTAGTCTCGACCGCCTTCTACATCTTTGCTTGGATCTTTCCACTTACTAACAACTGGTTTCTTTTGTTCCCACTTGCCAGTGTCTTGATTAATTCTTTGCCCTTGCACATATTTTAGTAAATTAGGCTCTTCACCTTTAATTCGCGGTGGGCCACCACTGGTAAATCCACCTGCGCGGTCACTATACATGCCTTGGGCCTTCTTTAAATCATCAGCATTAGTTATTTTACTTAAATCATCATGTAACCATGCTTGCTTCATTGCTTCACGGCGACCGGCTAACTCTGCTTTCTTTGCTTCTGCTTGTGCTTTTCGTGCAGCTTCTGCTTTTTGTATTTTTTCATGCCGAGAAATTGCAGTTGCTTCTTCTGCATCGTCTTGTTCTTGGGCTCGTGCCTGTATCTCCAATTTAGAGTTGGCTTGTGCTCTCGCCTTATGTTCTGCTTCTACTTCTGCTCGTATACGAGCTTCTGTGTCTGCTTCTGCTTTTCGTGCCGCTTCTGCTTCTGCTTCTGCTTTCGCAGTTGTATCTTTAGGATTCTGTGCCACATCTGCTGTTACCTTGTCGCCGGCGTCATTAGTATTGACCTGAACGGCCGCAACGGTTCCGACCGTTTTAATTTCCTCATTGGATGCCGCTGTTGTACTTGCCAACTTGATCTGTTCTGATTCAGTAGAGGTTATTGCGTTACCTTTGACGCCATATGACACTGAATCTCGACCTAGATTAGTTGAAGCCGCGGCTATTGCAATTCTATTTCTATCGATATCTTTTAAAAGCTTTGTTTGGTGCATCTTTTCGGGATCAAAATCTATGATAGGGCCAGATACATAATTATGACGTCGAGCAGAATCAATTTTTAATTGATGCTGTGCCCTAATGAGATTTTGAGTATCACCATTTTTACTTGCAACATCTTCAACTTTTAAATTACCAAGAGTTACATTTTGTGATTTTTGTAATCTTTTAAGATACATACCAATCTTATTGGCGCGCTTTTTATCTTGTCCTTTATCATACCATTCTATTGCACTAGTTCCTTCATTTGGATCATTTTCTAGTATGTATTTTTGCAACCAATACATATCTGAAGAAATTTCTTTTAATTCTTTTGGTCTACCAGTATATTTTTCTAAAATATCTAGAATATTTGCTCCTTCAAAATCATGTACAATACGTGTGTTACGTGAAGATTTTGGGCCGAGTTCTGCTAAAAATACATTTGCTCTCATAATTATTACCTGTTTGCGTTCATTTCACGCTTTTCTTGGTCGGCTTGCGCTTTTCTATTAGCGGCAGCTCTTTCTGGACTTACTTTAGGCGGATTCACCGGCCCATCACCACGATCTCGAGACGGATCCATACCAAGATCTTTATTTGTTTTTTGTCGTGTGCCTTGAGCATTAAGATTGCCTACTTTTGGATTTGATCCATCACCAAACGCATCATCTCGACCACCTCTTGGTATACCTCCAGTAGTAATAGCAGTACCAATATTACTCTTAGGTTTAACAGTAGGTCTTATTGCTGTTGGTGGAGTAGTTGGCATTGACTGTGCTCTATCTTGAGCTCCTGTACTTGCTTTTGGTTTTGCATATCTACCTGCTGGTCCATCTGCGCCTGTTCCTGCGGCTACTTGCTTGGCGGCATATCTACCTGCTGGTCCATCTGCGCCTGTTCCTGCGGCTACTTGCTTGGCGGCATATCTACCTGCTGGTCCATCTGCGCCTGTACCCGTTGCTGTTGGTGTTGGTGTTGCCCGAGTATTTTGTGCTACGTTTGCTTCACCAGGACTTTTTACACCTGCCAATCGTGTAATAGTTTGCACATCATCACCTTGTGCTTTAGGAGCATTAGCCATCGTTTTTGCATTAGCAGTTGATTGCTTCATTTGATTTTTAGTTGCGGCGGCTTTAGCGGTCGCAGTAGATGCTTTCATTTGCGCCGTTTTTGCTTGTTGGATACCTTTATCACCACCCAAAACATCAACTGGTGGTGCTGTTGGGTTAGCAGTTGCGTCAACTTCAGTACCTGGTAATTGTGTTCCTGCTGGTGTTCCAGCAGTTGCGTCAACTTCAGTACCTGGTAATTCCGTGTTCTTATCACCTCTAACATCCTGTGCTATTTGTGCCGCCGTTGCTTGGCCCGGTGTTTGTTCATCAGATCCTGTAACGGCAACAGTTTGTGGCCCTGTTGATGTATTTTGTGCTAAATTAGCAGTCTCAGGTGGTTGCTTTCGTGTAGTTGCATTAGATGCGGCAATACTATTTGCTTGCGCCTGATTTAAACCTTGATTTGCTAATTCAAATCCGTCTCGGGTGTCTTCTACCTCATCCGGATCAACCTCGCCGCTTGCAATTGCAAGGTCTAGATTTTGTGCTGGATTTTGAGCAGGTGCTTTTACACCAGCCATACTTACACCACCTGCGCCAGCTGTTCCTGTTTGCAATCCAGAATCAGTATCTGCAGCTACATCACGTATTTCTCCCGCGGCTTGAGATGCTTGGGTCATTGCAGCTTTTCCGGCTCCTTGATCCCCACCTGCAAATTTATATGCTTGTATATTTTCTTCGTCGCCGGCTTCATCATCATTTGTGCCGCTATCGTTATCACCAGTGTTTGACATCATTCGATCTAAATTATAAGCAGTATTACGATTTTTCATATCGTATTTGCCAGTTGTAAATTGGGATGATCCTACGCCAGTATCGGCTAGTTCTGCAGAAGCCTTTCGGCCACCTTCTGCGTCTACTGCGGCGGCTATATCTTTTTTCTTTGCTGGACTATCACTTGCAGACGGTAGATTTTTCAATTCGTTCCGCATGTCACGGAACGCACTGTTTTTTGCTTTTGCACTACCATATGAAGATTTTAAATTAGCTTTAATATCTGCGCCAGAGAGAGGTTCACCAGTACCATCTTCACCGCCAGCATAGGCTATACTATCAGGAAGTTTAAAAGATATGTTTTCTCCCTTTTTCCCCCCAGGTGGTCTAAAAGATATATTACCATCTTTAATACCGTTACCTCTACTTAAATATTTAAGTGCTTTTCTAATTGTGGCGGGATCTTCCATACCTTGTGATCTTAAGGCTGCGACCATATCTTGGACAACGTCCTCAGTAAGATGCGTGGCTGTTATCTGATGTACTTCGTAAATTTTCATATCTGTCTGCTCAATATATATTTAATATATTTATCTACTACTGCACGATCTATTATTACAGGGTATTCATACATTACTTTCCCTGTCCTCTATATTTTTTCCAACTGCGTTTTTTATGTTTATTTGTAGGGCGTGATCTTGAACTATTCCCTATAGATGTTCTCTTTTTAACATATATTCTCTTTTGAAAACCTAACCTTGTTGCCATAATTGATTCCTATGATGGGCCTGGGCGTGGTGATAATGTATTTGTTCCTGTCACACCTGCTTGATTTTGCAATGCATTATCAAATGTCGCGCCATCTGCTAATGCTTTAGTAGCACCTGATAAGCAATTTCCTAATGCTTTTTTAATTTCTGGATTATTCATCTTGGATGATAATGAAGATGCAAATCCTTGTAATGCGCCTTGATTTTTCACTTTCTTGGCCGCATCAGACATTTCTAAACTCATATCTTTCATTGTAGCATTTTCTTTTTCCATTATTGAAGTAATTTCACTAGATGCAGATGCCATTGCCGCACTGGCAGTACCAGCTGCCGCTTGTGCGTCAGGTATTAATTTAGTTAATACTGCTTGCAAAGAGGTTTGATCAGCCGCATCAGTTCCAAGATTTACACCAGCCGCACCTGGTCCTGCTATCGTTCCACCAGTATCACTAGATGCTGTAACACCACTCCAATCTCCATTACAAGCAGCTGCAATATCTGAAAAAACTGTTGTGCTAACATCACCCATAGCATCTTTATAAGTTGTTAATGCGGCGTCCATTGGACCATCTTTACCCATTACTGATCCCATGGTATCTTTAAATGTTTTTTCACCGTTAGTTCCACTGCCACCACCAAACTGTGATGTTAATTTAGCTGCTGTTTCAGCAGTTACTTTAGCAGTACCTGGTGGGAATTTAGTATTTCCTGTGGCACTTAAAGGCTTAATTACTGTTCCCATATCACTAGCAGTTTTTAATTGTCCAAAATCACTACCAAAATCTTTAGTCATTGCTGAGAAATCTTCTACAGCACCACCTGATGCTTTTGCATAATCCATTAAGTCACTACCTGATGCTAATTTAGCATCTGGTGTTTTTAATATAGTTTTCATTTCTGCTAATGAACTTTTACTTGTTTGTCCGGCAAGAAAAGAAGTTGCTTGTGTAGCTGTAATACTATCCGTATCTAAACTACCGTGAGCTGCCATAAAAGCAGCTTTTGCTTCTACTGCATTACCTGTTATAAGTTTATCTACAACATCAACAGGATTTTGATCAAGTGGCATTTCTCCTAATTTTGCTAAATTTGCACTTGCTGTAGCACCACTAAATCCACCTTCAGGGCCGCCTTCCATCATTGGTGCAAACTGTCCTGCTACTTTAGCAATAGGAGAAGATACTGTTTCTGTAGCACCTACTTTTGCGGCATGCATTGCATCAGCAGATTGTGCCATTGCTTGTTCCATTTGCCCAAAATTCTCAACAAACTTTGATGGGTCGCCGCCACCGAGTATTTTATCTGTATGTGCTTGAACAGAATCCATTAAAGTACCGCCATCCCCCATACTACCGCCAGCAAGTTGGCTGGCTATTGATTTTAATTGGGCAGCTTGAGCAGATGGTATACCAAACATACCACCTTCTTGTCCTGTTGCTTCTAAATTAGCAACAGCATCTACCATATCTTTAGCGGCTTTTTGAACTGGCATTTCTTTCACAGAGTCTAATAATGCTTTGGTAGTAGTAGGCATAGCCATTCCATTACCTTCCATTAATTCTGCCAATGCTTCAGATTCTAAACATTTTTCTCCAACTTCGCAACTGCCCTGGGCACCCACGCCGCCAGATTCATATATACTTTCACCACCTGCCATGATTACTCTCCTATAATAACGTCTTCACTACCGACAGCACGTGGGTGGCCACAATTATCTTTGTCAATTTTAGTTCGCAATGCTGGTTTTCCTTCAATAATAACTGACTTACATGTTGATACGGTTTTAGCACTACAATGTATGGGAACTGGCACCCAGCAAGGCGCGTGGGGAGTGACATCCATGTTGGGTATGCCTGCTTTTCTTCCATTAATTAAAACAGATTTAGCACCGCCTTGAGCAATGCCACCTGCATCATTAGGGTCTTTATCCCGCTGTGCTTTCCATGCCATAGTATTATTTATTTAACTTGGCATAGCAAGACCAGTAGTTCCTTGAATATACTGGTCAGACATTTCTTTTCTTGTTGTGGCAATTACTAAACAATTATGTTTGGAAATAGTTACTTTGCTATTCATATCCATTGTTAACATAAATTGACTAATACCTACACCTTGTGGTCCTACTTGTAGAGACATTGGTTTATCTACTGTAATATTAGTATCTGTCTCTTCTTCAAATCTAGCAACTAATTCTTCACCAGTTACTAATTTAATTGATATAATATCACCTTTTTTATGATTGAGTTCGATTAACATCTAAGCTTTCCTTAAAAATTCTAACAGCACTATAACATATTAATAGTCCTATACCACCACCAATTACAACATCTGGTATATTGCTCTGTGTCAACCCTACTAACAAACCAGCAATAATAATACCAACACTTGATATAGCATCATTTCTACAACATATATAAGCACTCTTTAGATTAATGTCTTTATTTTTATAATATAACAACAATACAGCAGATGCTACATTACCTATTAATACAAAAATTCCTACTAATGTAATAGGTGTAGCACTGGGCACATATCCCGTCATTATATTTTGCACAACATACCATAAAGCAATTATACCAAACACTAACATTATTATTGATTTTAATAATGCTACTTTTGCTTTAACCTGTATAGTAGAACCCATAACAAATAGGCTACCTAATAGAATTAAAGCATCGCCAATATTATGAGCACTGTCACCAAGTAAACTAGCAGAATGAGATAATAAACCAAAGTATAACTCAACAACAAACATCAACGCATTAATTAAAAAACATATAATTAAAGCATTGCGCTCACATGCGCCACATTCTTCTAAATCATGACAGTCGTCGTCTAAACATATTCGAAACATTATCCCAGTAGCAGAGTGTCTGGTGTCTCCACTAATCCATTAAATCCGCCTTCTACTAATTCATTATTAATATAAATTTGCGGAACAGTCCTGTGTCCTTGTTCCAAAATCCATTCTCGTGCTTCTGAATTATGTTCGATATTTACTTCTTCATACTCGATATTTTTTGATTCTAGATACTGCTTTGCTCTAACGCAAAAAGCGCAAGAATTCTTACTATAAACTGTTACCATTATATCTCACATCCTCCGGCCACACAAGCCAATTCTTGACTACTTGTAGTCATATCTTGTTGTTCATATTCACTCAAAGTTGCCCAAGTTACATTTTTGGGCATACTATGCATTGCTTGTTCATACTGTTCTTTAGTACAATCTTGGTATGGTGCTTGTCTATAAGTGTGATCACTAAATGGTAAAAAGGATACACCAGACATTTGATCAAAATGCTTGTAAACCCACGCTCCGACCTCCAACCATTCGTGTTCTTTGACACTAATTGTTACTGAGGGTTTGTGTTCACACCAATGATCTTGGTAAACTTTCCATAACTCCAACTGTTCTATTGCTGTCATATCTTTTCTATAAACACCATACTGTGGTCCTTTCATTGGAAAGGAAAATACTACAGTATGTTCTGGTTTTGTTACATCATCTTCTACAGGAAACCCTGCTTCTTTCATCATTTTTGCTAATGGATCTTTTTTATCTGCACGTACTGTTCTAATATAATATTGATTATGTCTTGCATGTATTCCACTGGCGCTATCTACTAATTGACTTACTGTACCTGATGGTTTAACACAAGTAATTGCAACAGATTGATTAATACCAAGTCTCTTTGCCCAATCCTTGTTAGTAGCAACAGCAATTTTTTTAAGTTCTGTGAGTAATTCCTCTAAACCTTTCTTTTTACCATTTGTTAATGGATTATCCATAATACCTGTTAAGGAAACACCTAATAAACGCTCTTCATCACAATTTTGTAGCCATCTCTTATTAAGATACCTAAAATTAGTAAGTGTTGATTGAAATGTGCCTAAAATAGTTGCATTAATAACTTTCTCTTTTAATGTATCAAAAGTATCATTTGGACGAATTACTACTTCAGATAAATTACAAAATTCTTCTGATCGTAAAATAATTTCACTGCAAGGATTGGTGCCAAAATTATGATTTGGATCTCTACGTTCATTTTTACCTGCTTGTTCTTTGGCGGCACGTCTGTTAAATATGCCACGCTCACCGGATTTGGACTCATAAAGAGATTTCCATTCTTCCATAAAAATACCAATATCAGGACGTTCAGTATAACAAGCAGAATTGTTTGCTAATGCTCGCTGTGTGTGTGTTTCCCACCATTGTCCTGACTTTGCTAAACGCATTCTATCATCACTTAAATTAGATAAACTAATTAACGCAGAACGCCGCACACCACCTACTACTACTATCTCTGCAATTTTGCAAGTAATATCGTGACACTCTAAAGATGTTAATCTACGACCTGCGGCACCTTTGAACACACCTACACAAAAATTAAATAAATCTTCTAATGGTTCTGGGCCTGACGCTCTACCACCAAATGTTTTTAATGGTGCGCCAGCAGCTCTAACTCGTGTTAAATCCCATACTGGAATTTGTCCGCCATACAATAGGTGAACCAATTCTTTAAGTGCTTTGGCCCAACCCAATTTAGAGTCACTTACTACAATTGTAGTTTCTGTTGGATAAAAATCATCAGCAACACGTGGCATCTCATTAATCATTTGACGCTCAACACTAAATCCAACTCCAGTGCCGTTCATTAAAATATACAGTATTTCATCAAATGCTCGAGGACTATCAATTGCTACAAACGAACAATTATAACCCGCTACATTTTCTCGTTTTAGTGCATCACCCGCTGTCATAAGACAACGCATTGAAGGCATTATTTCTAAACTTAATACGGAGTTTTGGAGTTTTTCTTTAAGATCTTTTGACAAATTATAACTATGAGTCTCTTTTAAATGTTCTGCGAAAAAACTAAAATATCTACTTACTGTTTCTTCCCATGTTTCTCGTCGGTTGTCTTCATAACGGTAACGAGAGTATCTTGATAAATGAATGTATTGTTGGTAAAGAGAGGGTAATTGATTATCTGCCATAGTTGAATCCTTAATTAGTATATCTATTATACAGTAAAGCGTAATGAATGTCACGCCTTATATGTATATATCGAGAATATAGTATTTGAAGTATTTACCTGATCTGTAGCCAGATTATCCATGTGTTTAACATTTACTTATATTAACTTCTAGATATTTTAATTAATGATTTCTATAGCGTTTACAAACGAAGCAATAGCGCCAGTGTTTGTAGTTGTGTACTTCAACGTAGCAACGCCACCACTATGAGTAACTGTAAACGAAACTCCAGTTGCGGCCGTTTCTTCATAATCATCACTAATACTTGATGCACCTGTTTTAATTGCTATTTCTAAAGTACCTACTCTAGACTCTGCGCCACGTGTAATTTTATAAGAAATTTTAACATCTTTTATTGATGCTTCAGAAAATGTAAGTCCTGTTGTAACGGCTGTTTGATTATCTGCTAGGGTTACTGAAGTAGGAATACGTGCTTCATGTTTACCCCACACTTGTTTTTCATTAGGTATGTTATAATAAACATCAGCGTTATTTGTAGCGATCCTATTAAATGTTCCTGTATCACCATCTGGACGTTTAAAGTTATCTGAAATACTTGTACAATTAGATACATTTGAGCTTGAATAATTAATTACATCAGAAACAGCACTAGCAGTACCATCACCTGAATTATTATTGCCTACATCATCAAACGTATTGCCAACTGAATAAATGCCTGATCCATAATCTACATCAATAGCATCATAGTCTATATCTCGGAATAATGAACCCATAATCTTAAAACTTGTAGGACCAGTGCCCGAAGATGTTGATTCACCTAACCAAAATGCTTTATATGCTACATCAAAATTACAGTTTGTGAAATTAAAACCTTCAATATGATGATTTGAATATACTCCAATTGGAACACCTAAAAATTGACAATTATTAAATGTAATATTGCGTGATTTTAAAGCATTTGTTTGTGTAACTTTTACAGCGGACGGTCTATCAGCACTGTTTAAACCAGTACCATTAATATATGTACCCATAAACGCAACATTTTCAAAATATGAATTTAATGTTGAATCAATTTGAATACAATCTTGCAACAAATGTGTTGTGTCTGTTGTTTTAATACATAAATTACTAACTACTAAACTTTGCGGTTGTATAGCACTATTATTACCAATATTTGGAGACGTTTGGCCTTTTGAATCAACTGTACGCATTACACAACTATCGTGACCTGCTGTTGTTGAAGATGTAATAGTTACAGTAGCAGATGAATAACCCGAACCACCAGCAGTAACAGCGATTGATGTAACAACACCATTAGTAATTGTTGCTGTTGCTGTGGCACTTGAGCCATCACCAGTAATTGTTACTATTGGAACAGTAGCATACCCTGCACCACCAGCAGTAACAGCAATACTTGCTACTGCGCCTGCACTTAAAGTAGCAGTAGCAGTTGCGTTAGTTTGTGTCTCACTATACTGTATAAGTGTTTTACCAGGGCCATCACCAAAAATAGTTGCCCAAGTTGGTAAACGCATAGGAGCAGTTATTTTATAAACACCTGCTGGAAAATACAAACTTCTACGTGCTTTTTGCGTAGTATCTTTAATAAACAATTCATGAACTGCTCTATCTATAGCGGCCCAGTCATCTACTGAACCATTACCACTTGCACCAAAATCGATTACGCTAACATAATCATCTAACCTGTCTTGTAATTTCCTAACAGTTGGAGATCCTGCTGTTGCGCCTGTTTGAACTGTTGATGTTGCATTACCTTCATAAGTATAATTTAACAATGACACAATATTACTGTGTTCTGTTAATACTTGCGTATTACCTACTGTAGGTGCACCTGAACTTATAGGTCCGTTACCAATATATAATTTACGTGAATCAGTAATCCAACCAAGTTCTGCGTGTGATAATTGTGGAAGATTTTCTGCTAATCCTCTACGATGTTGTATTCTAGATATTTGTACAATTGCCATATCTATATTTATGCTTTAACTAATATTACAATTGCTACAGGTCGATGCACAAATATATAAATTTCCGTTTTTAGTATTTCCATACTGTGCATTTATTGTTTGAAGAAACTCATTTTCTACTGATCCTGGATTCCATGCTTCTTTAATAAGATTCATAAACCCACTATCAAATACTGCTTTAATGCTTCCATATTTTAAAGCATTATTTACATCATTTGGCATACCAGCATATTTTATAAGTTCACGAGTATCATATGTATACTCATTTGCTACTCTAGTATGATTTAATCCCATCATACAACAAGGATATACAAACCCATCTACAGTAACAAAGATTCGCTGTCGTTCAACTGCCATACAATCTATATTACGATTTTCTGTGAAACGGGGTTCAACCGCTCCACGTAAGATATTATTAATATCTACATTATCAAAATTATCAGTAATATTAGCATAACCTTTTAAATATCCTCTAACCCAAGGCGTACGGCCCAGGTGGGCTGGAAGTACTTCAGTTTCCCAAGATTTTTCGTCATCTAAATATTTTTTACTAATAATTCTACCAAATTCTACTTCTTGTTTTATATCAATATCATCTCCATCTACTTCTGGTACTACTGTGTTTTCTTTTAAATTAACGGTAGAAAACATATAACCATATTCATCTATAGATGAGTCATATAAAGTGCCAACATTATTTCCTTTATTGTCTAATACAGGAGTATTATTAGGCCTATCTGATTTAATAATATCAATGTCTATAAATTTATATTTTTTTGCTAAATTTTTAACCTCATCAAGTTGGTGTTGATTATGCTTGAATAATATAAATTGCCACACAGCACGTCCTCCAGCATCAATAAATGCTCGAGCATTTTCTATTACTTTATTGTAATCTGTATTACGCCGATAAAATGAATGTATTTCTTGAGTGGCGCCATCTATACCCCAAACAATTTGCATATTTTCATATTTTGCAAATCCTGCCCAATATTCTGTATTATGTAATGAACCATTAGTATTAATAACAACTTGTATTTTTGGTTTAATATTATCTAAATATTCTATCATGTCAGGCAAATAAGGATTTAATTGGGCATCTCCTAAATTACCACAAAAATTTACATCTCCTATTTGCTCTAAAAAATCTTCTGGAAGCAATATTTTAAACTGCTCTAATGTCATATTACCTTTATATATACCAGGTTTTGACCCATAACCAAAATAATTACGTTGACAAGCAGGACACGCGGCGTTGCACCGCTCTGTTATTTCTATTTGAATACTTTTAATATTTGTGATATCATACATTATAATACTGGGCAACTTTATTGTTCCAACTTTCAGCCATGGCGTCAAACTCCTCACCTTCAATAACAAATTCTTGATATGTTAAATCACGACTGCACATTAGTATAACTCCAGTATTTATTGTTGTATCAAACATTTCATTATGGGCCTGGGCGTATGCCGTAAGTTGACAAAAATAGTCATCAACCCATTCTCTTTTCTTTGGTTTGTTTGTTTGCTTAAAATCAAGTATTGCTAATTTACCATTCCATAAACCAATACAATCTGTTGTGCCAGCATATAACCCACTGAAATATAACGCAATTTCTGTACCATATATCTCTGTTACTTGCCTAAATCCTTCTGCTATAATAACATTAGACATATTATATGCTTGTTGATGTATTTGATTACTACCTACTTTTCTCTCATCACTGTTAATGTACAATTCTAAATTTTTATGCATTAACGTGCCAACATTAGCGGCTTCTGTAGATATTTGCTGTGCTTGCTCTGTGCCAACACGCTTTCTCCAGTTTGCTAATGCTTCTCTTTTTTCTTTTGATTTTGTTGCGTCTAGTATAGTTGTAACACTAGGAACACTTGAACCATCAGGTAACTTATAATGGCGTTTTCTATCTATTGTTGTTACTCTATCGATAGGAGAGTATTCATATTTCTCTAATAATAACATTGTTATATTATAGTTGATTTATATTTAAATGTCAAGCAGAATGCACACGATCATCATCATAATCTGGATGAAGTAGAAGAAATTGCATTATTTTTCCATCCCTCTAAATGATCCCTGAAACGCTCTTGAGACATTGGATAAACGTCTTCTTCAGTTAATATTTGATTGTAAAATTCGGCTAATAGCATATAACATAT